>Ga0209930_1000234_pt1 | contig 180613 bp, 188 predicted proteins | sample ThiBiot_500_biof_2_FD_183948 | JGI IMG/M metagenome (GOLD analysis project Ga0209930, IMG submission 183948) | Wastewater bioreactor microbial communities from Cape Town, South Africa - Thiocy_cont_500_biof (SPAdes) | ecosystem: Engineered > Bioreactor > Thiocyanate-remediating >...
ATCTTGTTTTCTCTAAGCTCTTCTACACTCTTTTTTTTGTTGCCATTTTACTGATTTTTAATTAGTTTTACAAAGTAACTAAATATAGCGCTGAGAAAGCTACCGAAGGTTTAGTTCAACATTGTATTGGCAAAATGCGGGATGAAGTCTTGAATTGAAAAGCCTAAATATTTAGCCGCATATGCTTTTCAATTCCACTTTTTTTAGTAATTTAGTCATTGGGTGCTACCGAAAAGTTTACGACCTGTTTATCGTTTTTCAAGGTGTTGATTTCTGCATTTTTGGTAATTCTACCTACGATTGTGTTCATAATCTTAAATTTTAAAATGTTAATATTTTGTTAATTTTTGTTTTGTCAAAGGTCAAATGTTGGGAGTGAATTGATTTGGTATCGAGGACACTCGGCATTTTTCTTTTTTTATATTAAGTTAGAAAACAGTATTTTTTGCTGGATTTTTATTGTTTTTCCGTTGATTTCAAAGAACGTCTATGGTTGATTTGATTCGTACAACTGAGGTTCCGGCTTTTTCTTTGCCCATGAACATAGGACGGCACCATCCATACAAAACCCGATTCGGTTCCGCTGGATAAAGGCAGAAAATTCCGAATCGGGCTTGAAATCTTTTTGTCCGAAGGATTTAGGAGTGTCTGGAAAAATTGTTGGAGCTTGTGGAAAGAATTTTTTTAGAAACCCAAAAAGATTTTTTTGTGTGGGTGGTGCCGTCCTACATTTGCAAACGTAAAAGCCCAACCGCAGTTGGGAAACTTAATCAATGGACGTGGTTGTTAATGGAAAACTAAAGGAAATTCATTGGAAAATGGTTTCTCCAATGATTTAAACTGATCAAATATTACAAAACCACTCGTTCAAGTCCTTAAAATTATGATAAATTAAAGAGCAATCCTCTACATTTTTGTATTGACTTTTAATTTTTAATTTAACCGATTTCCCATTCTTATCATTGTCTAGAAAAAGTGAAATTTTCTCATATTGTTTCAGTTTTTCTTCCACCTTGAAAAACATTGCAGTTGAATTTAAAGTCAAGTAATCACAGTTTGAATTATCTGATTTGTCTAAATTTCGGTAGGTCAGATAATCGAAAAAGCCCTCAAATATGAGAATCTCGTTCTTGAGATTGTTATCATTAACAATCAACGTCACATCCTTTTTTCCCAAACATATTTTTGACTGTGGATTGCGAATCTCAAAACCTCCGGACTTATTCTGAAATCCAATTCCGAAATATTTTCTTCCTTTCAATTCGTAGTGAATTTCCTTAACCCTATGCTTTTGCTCAAAAACTCTTCGGGACTTCAGATACTGAATTAATGCAGGATGCTGGATTTCTTTGATTTCTAAAATCTGATTGCATGTTTGACCAGTAGTTTCGTGATATTTTATTTCATTTTGAACTCTAAAATCCAATGTTGAAAGGCATTTCAATGCTTCTGAAACGGAACATTTCTTTATCTGTTGGACAATTGAAATCACATCGTAACTTTTTCCATTTCCAAAATCGAACGCCTTGTTTTTGACAAAATCGACCGCCAGACTTGGAATTTTTTCCTCCCGGTCCAACGCAAAATAAAACGCAGTTTTCGGATTTTCTTTGACCGGAAACAGCCCGAACGACTCCAAAACCGCCCGAATTCCGACGTTTTGCTTGACTTTTTCGCAATTCATTTTTTTTCTTTTAATGCAAATTACTTATCCACATTTCCCTTTTAAATAAAAAAGACTTTTAATTTATTTTTATATTACTTTTAGCAAACGGCATTCTTCTTTTGCCACAAAGGATTTAATGGTGTTTTTCGGTGAGTTCAATTCCGAAAACTAGTGAGTTCAATTCCGAAATTTGGGTGAGTGCAATTCCGAAATAAAGCCTGTTTTGGGGTGAGTGCAATTCCGAATCGATTTTTCCATTTATTCTGATAACCGTAGTTATCCACAAAACAGCTAGGTTATCCACAATTTTTGTGTTTTCTAAATCTTCGGGTGAGTGCAATTCCGAATTCGATGCTGTTATTTTGTTCATTTTTAACATTTCTTTAACTTTAGTGAGTGCAATTCCGAATTGGTGGTGAGTGCAATTCCGAAATCAGACAATCATCGGATAGCCATTAGGGAATATTTCTCCCATTTTTGTATTTCTATACAAATGCTTGATGTGTGCCTGAATTTCAATAAGAAATTTTTGACCTTTAAAGTCGGTCGATGCTATCTTTCTCATTCTGCAGTTCCTAATAAATTCCTTGAAGGCTCTTTCAATCAGTTCCCTTGTCTGCGGTATATTTTCGTATTGATGGAAAAACTGGACTGTTTCGGCTTCGTCTAATCTATATCGTTTTTTGAAATAGAGCAATCTTCGGTTAATTTTATGACTTTGGTTAAAATTCTCTTGGTTTGATTCTATAAGTTTTTTTGCTTCTTCAAATGGATGAGAAAATCCTTTGGTTAAGATAGGAACAATAAATATGGAATCCTTTTCATACCTGTATTGGAAAGAAAAACTATTGTATCTGTCGAGATTGATTTTGATGGGCTTTAGAAATTTGAAGCAGAAATCTTTGGTATTTTTATAATTTAACCCAAACTTTTTATTGAAATTACCCAGCTTCAGCATTGTTCCCGATTCGGGAATTTTTGAAAGCCAGATGGAGAAAATAATGTGTTTGTTGTTTCTGATATTATACACCAGATGATAGAGTACATAATTATATTCGGGAATAACCAATAATTTTTTCAGCCAGTAACTGCTAATTAGAAATGTGGTAAAACCTCTTTGGTCATAGGTTGGCGTAGAAATAAGTCCGCCAAATGTTTTGATTTCTTTCCCTTTTGAATTAAGCGATTTGTACCATCCCATCTTAAATTTGGCGAGAAACTCATAGGCATCCACAACCTGCTTTGTGGAACCACTCGGAGAAATTTTACTGTTCCGGATTTTGATGGAGGCGAAAATGTTATTTTCTGTTTCAAATTCTTCATCAAATAGGGAAAGTTGCTTCGGACGGTCTTCGGGACGAAACTGTTCATTGCCGATAATTGCAACGATATTGAAAATGACTCGAAGCGCATTGATTGGGATGTCCGCCGCTTGTTGGTCATCAAAAATAAAGTCGTCCACGAAATGGTTTCCCAGCCGAATCTTGTCGGGAACTTTTTCTCCCTTGTCCTCAAACTTCTTTCGGACATGGCGCAAATCTTTTTCAGATAAAGACATTTTCTATTCTTAATGTTCCTGATTTCTTATTTCCTGATTTCAGATGGTAATTATTTGGTTCGAACAGTTTTCTTTACTAGTTTTATTTTCTCACTTTTCAGTGTTTTGTCTCCATCAATGAGATTGTAGTGTTTGTAGGAATCAACACCAGTTGCTTTGAACACCCTTTTTTCGGCTTCTCCTATATTGGGGATCCTCACTTTCTGGATACCCAGATATTCGTAAGATATTTTATTGATGGTTACTTTTTGACCAGGTTTTAAGTCAGATATTTTCATTGTTTTAAGTTTTTACGATTTGTTAGAAATGAAATCGACTTTTTATTGATTTCATGATGTTTTCGGTCGTTTGATATTTGGAATGGAATCGACGGAAACTGTATCATCATTTTGACTATTCTTCAAATAGGGCAGGATACTTTTTAATGAGGATTTCCAGTTGGAAATGGGTCTTCCAGAACTATTCCGCCAGTCGTTTTCTAACCACGAATGATATTTTTCTTCAATTACAGAGTCCAAAAGAGGCTGATAATCCTCTAAAGTTGTTGCAAACTGAATAAATTCTTCCAATTCGGGAATAATTTTTGACTTGCTGCTTTTGGAAGTATCAGTAATGGAAACTTTATCACTAGATTTACTGATTTTGGGAACAACTTCCTTGGACGAATCGCTTCTCTTTAAAGTTTCATGTTTTTCAACAATTTCCAAACTTGGTACTTTTTCGATTTTTTCCTTCTCTATTTTCTCCAGTATGGGAATATCAGATAAGTAATTTAACAGAATTCTGTAATTACAAGGAAATCCACTTTTGGACTCAAATTCAACAAGACCCAACTCGCGAAGTTTATCTTTGGTCGGTTTTACGGTTTTTCTAGTTATTCCCAATGCATTACCGAGTGCAACATCGGAAATAACGACCTTATAACTATCGTTGTCCTTTCCTAATTTCAAAAGGTACAGATAGAGCGAAATTGCCGAAGAGCCAAGTCTTGCCTTGTGATTGAAGTCCCAAAATCGGTCGATAAGTTCCAAGTAATACATTTCTAACTGCTTGCAAAAAGTTCTATAGCCTTTTTCTTGTCGATCATGATGATGTTTCCTTTCTGAATGATGGCTTCATCCAAAATTCCTGAAGATTTAATCTTGGATGCTTTTGAAATGGAACAGCCCAGAATTTTTGCCAAACCTTTTAAACCGTATTCATACATATTTTCAGAATTTAAATTTTTAGATATCTCTAAAAATTCTTTTACGGTCAGATTGCAAAGAGGTGTTTGTGGGGTTATGTTTTCCATCAGCTGTTATCTTTAAAAAGTTCTAATGCTTTTTCCGAATCAATGATAATTTTTCTCCCATTTTGAATGATGGCTTCATCAAAAATTCCCTTACTTTTCAATTTTCCTGCATGATTTTTAGAGCATCCCAATATTCTTGCTAATCCAGAAAGACCGTAAACATACTTTTCATTAAATACCTTTTCTTGTGTGGGGTTTTCTGATGATTCTTGTTTTCTGGCATCTAAAATTTCCACAAATTCACCTATGGTCAATTGCCAAATTGGTCTATTATAATCTTCCATTTTGAAATTTTTATTGTAATTTGTTCTAAAAAAATACTTATTTGTATATATTTTACTATATTTGTATTGCAAATATAAAATAAATATTGAAATATATCTATATTTTAATCTCAAAAACAAAAAAAAAATTAAAGATGACTATAACTGAAAGATTGCAAAGTTACATGACCTACAAAGGGTTAAACCCCAATAAAATCACTGTTGAAGCTGGTTTGTCTGTTGGTTTAATTGGCAGAGCTATAAAAAACAACTCGGGACTCAACTCAGATACTATTGAAAAAATACTATACACTTATACCGATTTGAATCCAGAGTGGTTTATTTCGGAATCAGGTGAAATGCTAAAAACCAACAACCAAAACATTAATAATAATGGCTCAGGAAATAATGTAAACAGCAACATTAATGGAAATATTAGTGGAAATGTTACTATTTCGCATAGCGAGTTTTCTAATATGATAGAACTTCAAAAAGGCTATCAAGAAATACAAAAAGAACTAACAGAAAGATTGAAAACCAGTCAAGAGCAACTATCGGATAGCATGAGACAGGTTACTATACTTCTTGAAATTTTAAAAAAATAACTATGAAAAGGATTTTGATAATTAGTGCTATTTTATTTGGGGGAATCGTGATTGCTCAGCAGAAGAAAAATGCTTTGAATAATTGGAAAAGTAGAGATGCAGAAATCGCACAAAAGGTTTTTTCAAAATATCAGGAAAAAGAAAATAAGAAATTAGAAGATGAAAAAGCAGATTTAATAAAAATTCAAAAAAAGTTGAAAATTGAGATAATAAACGAAGGGGACATTGAGAAATACAATCAAAATATATGGCTTCGTATTGTAAAAGTGAATAATGGAAATTTAGAACAGATTGTTGATACGAGAGATAAGGATATTTCAGTTGTTACAAATACAATGGGAACGAACAATTGGAAAGATGAAGCAGGAGGGTTTAATTATACATCTTTCACTGACTTAATGAAGATTTCCCAGGAGCTTACAAGTAATAGAAATGAAACAGGAATATTAGCAAACTCATTAAAGCCCATTGAATCTTTTGAAACCCGCGAACCTGTTTTATATTTTTCTTTAAAAATCTACACACATAAAAACAGTTCAGAACAAACAACTTTACCAACCTTGTCCAAAACAATAAATATTTATGCTGACAACCAACTGATAAAGACTTTAAAATACTCTTTAGATGACTTTATAAAAGCAGAAGGAGTGTCAATACGGGACTTTAAATTGGGTTCTATTGAAAATCGATAATCAATTTTTCTAATATGAATATAAAGTATCACGCTCAATTTCTTCTTGACAGGGAAAAAGACAATCCTACTGCAAAACTGCGATATCGCATTAAGTGGGATGGCAATATTGTGGCTTTCAATTTGGGATATAGAGTAGAAATACAAAAATGGAGCAAGGAAACACAACGCTGTAAGGCCAATACAACTCACGGCGATAAGAAAATTTTCGCAAGCATTATCAACAGGAAAATTCAAGAATTTGAATCGGCTTGTCAAAGAACTTTTCAAAAATTTGAAGTTGATGTAATGTCTCCATGCTCAAAACAATTCCGTGAATCTTTTAATTGCGAAGTTGGGAGAACTTCGAAAACTGAAATTGTAGAAGAAAAGTCTTTTTTTGATGTTTTTGACCTATTTACTCAAGAAGAATCAAGAAACTCATATTGGAAAGATAAAACCTTGATGAAGATGAATACGCTAAAAAACAAGTTAACAGAATTTAATCCCAATTTAAAATTTGACAACTTGGATGAGGAGGGCTATAACAAGTTCCAACATTTTTTGGAATCAAAAAATCATAAAAACTCTACTATTCTGAAAGAGTTTAAGTCTTTAAAGTGGTTTTTAAAATGGGCAAAAAGAAAAGGATATCAAACAAATTCCTATTTCGAACTATTTCAACCAAAACTAAAGAACATTCCGAAAAAAGTTATTTTTCTTTCACAGGATGAATTGAAGAGATTTCGTGAATATGTAATTCCCGAAAACAAAAAACATCTTGAAAAAATTCGGGACGTTTTCTTATTTCAATGCTTTACCGGTCTGCGATATTCTGATGTTTTTAATTTACGGAAATCGGACGTCAAAGAAAAACACATTGAAATAAATTCTATAAAAACATCTGATAATCTCACAATCGACCTTAATGCGCATAGTCGTGAAATTTTGTTAAAATACAAAGATGAAGATTTTGTGCAAAATAGAGCTTTACCCGTTATTAGCAATCAAAAAATGAATGACTACCTAAAGGAGTTGGCAGAGTTAGTAGAAATTGATGAACCTATTACGCAGACTTATTATATGGGAAAAAAAAGAATTGACGAAGTGTTACCGAAATATTCTTTACTTGGAACTCACTGCGGTAGAAGAACATTTATTTGCAATGCATTATCACTTGGGATTCCTCCGCAAGTAGTAATGAAGTGGACTGGACATAGTGATTACAGCGCCATGAAACCCTATATAGATATTGCTGATGAAATAAAAGCAACCGCAATGGAGAAATTTGATTTAATAATTTAAATATTGGGACAAGGGGATTTGGTAATGTTTTTTAATCGGCAAGAATTATATTTTATTGTAACTTTGCAATAAGGTGAAAAATTCTGAACTACATAAACTTCTGATTAAGTTAAACTTGGAAAATACTGTTTTTTATAAAAATGAACAGGATGGCTCTTATGATTTTGATTTTCATCCGGATATCCTAAATAAAATTAAAAGAATTTCTCCCGATGCAGTCTATGTATTCAATAACCAACCTTTATTACTGTTTTTTGATTTAACCAATTCTGATGATTTAAATAAAGAATCTGAGATACATAAAAAAGTTTGGTCTTTTGATAATTCCCCAATCGTTTTTATATTAAAAGACAAAGATATTTCTATCTATAATGCTTTAAATTATATCAAAAATAAAGATGGTAGAGGCGGTTATCTCCAAGAGGTTGAAATATCTGATGAAGAAAGAGACGAGAAATTTTCTTTTTGGAGTTTGCAGTCGGGGGAAACTTGGGCTTGGTTTCAAGATGAATACTTGTCTAAAAAAAACGAAAACCAAACACGGGTTAATCAGAGACTATTTCAAAACATTAAAGATGTACGAAATTATTTAACTGATAAAACAAAATCAAATTTTCTTGATGAGAAATCTGCCAATTCTTTGATTCTAAGATTAATTTTTATTCGATATTTAATTGATAGAGGTATCAAGATTGATGAGGCGTATATTTCAGGCGAATCACTTAATGAAAAAAGAAAAAACTTTATTCTTTTAATTTCAGAACCTGAAAAACTCAATCAATTATTTGAAAGACTTAATGATAATTTCAATGGTGTTCTTTTCAAAGAGACAGATATAAAGTTAAATCAAATTCAAGCAAATTATTTAGCTGATGTTTTTAAAGGAGAGCTTGAGCAACAAGGCTCTTTATTTGAAGGCTCTTTCTTTGAGATTTTTGATTTTTCAATTATTCCTGTTGAAGTAATATCGGGTATTTATGAATCTTTGATTGATGATGAGACTAAAGATTTAGATTCAGCAGTTTATACTCCGTCTTTTTTAGTTGATTATATTTTATCAGATACTGTTGATAAATATCTGAATCAAAATAATGTTTCAGAATGTAAAATTTTTGAGGTTGCAGTTGGCTCGGGAATATTCTTAGTTCAATCTTTGAGAAGAATGATTGAAAAAGAAATTGAACTTAATGGAGATTCAAATAAAAATGAATTTAGTAACAAAATTAGAGAAATTGCTAAAAATAATCTGTTTGGAATTGATATAAATGAAGAGGCTCTAAAAGTTACTTGTTTCTCAATTTATATAGCATTATTGGATTATCAACAGCCAAAAGACATTGATAAGTATCCATTCCCTAATCTTTTAGGGACTAATCTTTTCAAAGCTAATTTCTTTGATAAGTCACATGATTTTAATAAAGTAATAAAAAATAATCCACCAAAATTTATATTGGGGAATCCACCATGGAAAAGCAAAAAAGAAGATGTAGTTCATGTTAAATGGTTAAAGGACAATAAAAAAACAGTTGGCAGATTTGAAATTGCTCAGTCATTTCTTTTGAGAGCTAAAGATTTTATGAGTGATGAAACACAATCGGCACTCATTGTTACTAGTACAATTTTCTATAATGTTTCACAAAAAACTAAAGGATTTAAAAAGGATTTCTTAACTACATTTTGTGTAGAAAAGTTTTTTGATTTATCCCCAGTAAGAAGATTAATTTTTGAGAAGAAAAATAGTCCTGCTAGTATCGTTTATTTTAGACTATCAAAAGATAATGATTGCCAAAAGAATATAATTAATCATCAATCAGTTAAATTTAATCGTTTTATCAAATATTTCAAAATGTTAGTTATTGAAAGGTTTGATCAAAAAGCGTTACCACAGAAATATTTTTTAGAAAATGATTGGATGTTTAAGGTTGCCTTATATGGAAGTTATTTGGATTTTAATTTCTTGAAAGTATTACCTCAAAAAAATATTGGGTCAATTATCAATAATAACACTATCTATAAAGGGGCTGGTATAGAAAGAGGGAAAGATCCGAATTTTTTTCCAGAATTAATTGGAATGAAAATTTTAGAAAACTCTCAGATTGAACAGGGCTACACTAATACCAAAAATTACAAATCTCTAAATAAAGAAGACGTTTATTTGTCGAGGGGGAGAGATAAAAATATTTTTTTGGGCAATAAAGTTTTATTTAAAGAACAGGCTCTTAATGAATCAGAACCACTAATTTCTTTTTCAAGTGAGGATTTTGTTTTTAGAAAAGGGGTGTTTTCTATCTCTTCAAAAACTGAAAATATTATATTATTATTATATTCTTTACTTAAATCTGATTTAAGTCAATACTTTCTTTTTCTAATTTCTGGTGCCTGGGGAGTAGCAACTAGACCCGCTATAAGATTTGATGAAGAATTACTAAGGATGCCATTGCTTGATTTTGATAAATCAGTATTAGAAAAATTGGTTAATAATGCTAAATCAATTATTGAATATTATGCCACTTTTTATGACAAATTTAATCTTGGAAAGCCTTCTGTAAATCATTTTTTGCTCCAAAAAAATAATCAAATAATTAATGACTCTTATGGTGTCAAAGACTACGAGAAGGATTTAATTGATTATGCTTTAAATGTCTCTCGTTATCAGTTTCAACAAAGCAAACAGCATCTTGTTACTAATTTTAATGATTCTGACCACCGTAACCAAAAACAAGTTTTAGAGAAATATGCCGATGTTTACATAAAAGAATTTGAGGAAATATATTATGATGAGTTTGTAAAAGTTGAGATTTTTACAATGAGACATTTCATTGCAATGAATTTCATTATTACAGACAAAAAGCCAAAAGAAAAAATATCATATCCTAAAAATACTGATGAAAAAGATGTTTTGGAGAAACTGGCAAATAATTTGACTATTGAAAGAATAACAGATACCAGCGACCCATCAAAAAATCTATATATTCAAAAGGATATAAAAGGATTTGAAAGTGATTCTTTTTATATTATAAAGCCAAATGAATATAAATGTTGGCATCGTGCAATGGCATGGTATGATGTTGCAGAATTTAAGCAGGCTATTCAAGAAGCAGAATTAAAACGTCTTAATAACATTTCTGCCAATGATTAGTAACGCCGATAATTTTAAAAAGAATAGAAATCGGGTTATAGAATCTCATGTTAGGAAAATAATGAGATATGTAATTGACTGCTATCATCTTATTTTAAAGGATGGAAAGAAATATGATTATGCTACAAGGGGGAAAATAAAGCAAGAAGATTTTTTAAGAAATGGACTTGTTGATGATTATATGAGGGAAAATATCAATCTTTTAAATGACAGCCCCATTAATGAATATTCAATAGAGAATTTTATCAATAAGGAATCTGCTGAATCATATTATGATGCTAAGGATGGTTTAATGCATGACGATAAAATAGATATTAAAATTGATTATCCTTATTTGAAATTAGATTTAGAAGATAAGTTGACTTATTTTGCAATAGAATGTAAAAGAATTAAAACTAATACAGATTCTATTGCTTACATAGGTGATACTATAAAGTTTTCACAGAGAAGCTATGTAAAAGGACGAATACCTTATGAAGGGCAAATCGGATTTATTGAAAACCCCAAAATATCCCATTCTTCAATTTTTCCAATAATAAATAAAAAGTTAAAATCTAATAAAAATTTGACTACTATTAAAGATTTGCAGTCTGAGATTCTTGCACCAAACTTTGAAGGTTCTTACAGGTCTCTACACCAAAAATCAAATGAAACAAAAGACAAGTTTTCAGTCTTTCACTTATTGTTCGATTACTCCAAAATCGTTCTAAATAATTATGACTAAATTAAGAAGGTTGAACTGAATTGATTTTGGTCCCTACTTCAAAAATCAGGGACAAATTCAAGGGATGTTCAATATTGTTTATAACGCTTTAATGTTTCTTAAATATTTGTAAATTATTTAAAATCAACGAAATGAATATTTATTGTGTTTTATTGAAGTATATTAATATTCCCCTACGGGCTACCAAAAACCCCCTGTAATCATTGATTAATAGGGGGTTTTTATTTTCATCAGTCGCACTATAGTAACACGACTTGAAAAATAAATGAAAAAACCGCCCTATTTATTTCTAAAAAAGACGGTCAAAAAATAATCTATTATTTGTTTTTATTCAGGTCGTTTTCTGTCCGCAATCGTAACGAAAACTATTTTTTTGTTTGGGTTCGCTTTTTCGGCGTCCCTGCAAAACTGCTCAAACGCTTTTTGCTGCTCTTTTGTCGGTTCGTTCGGTATTGGTTCGGGATAAAATACCGTTATCGTATTTAGTGCGTTTTCGTTCGAGTTTAAGCCCGCTTTTATCTTTTGGGCTTCCCGTATGTTCCCGCCTGCTATTGCTTTTATAAAATCTCGCTTATTCATAACTATTCAATTTTATTCATTAGGCGGCTCGCTAACGCGTCAATTTCGGCGTCTGAAAGCCGCGAAACTAATTTTAAATCGTCTGCGTACGCGCCCAAATACTTTAAAAGCATATCCAACGCGCGCAAACGGTTGCTTTCTGACTTTCCAGAAACGGCAATATCTTTTGTAAGTAACACGACTTCCGAAACCGTTATTTCTGCTTTTTGTATTGCGTCGTTTTGAACGCGTTTTATTTCGTTTAATACCTCAACATTTTTCAACAATCTTTGCCCCGCGCTATAAGCGGTTCGCGCTGAATACCCCGCGCGTTTTGCGGCGTCGGTCGCGTTCCCACTCTTTGAGTATTCCGAAATAAATAATTTACGTTTGTGGTTCATTTTGCGGCGTTTTGGCTAATATTTCGTCGATTTTTGCGCTAACGCTAACGCTCGCGTCTGTTATTCGCGCTTTGCGCTCCGCTTCGATTTTTGCGAGGGTTTCGGGGCTTGTTTGGTCATTGTATTTATAAAACATTTCCAGACGGTCGGAAAGCGGCGTTTCTTCATTTAAAGCGGCTGCAAATAATTCTTTTTCGGGGTTCGGGCGGCGTTCCCACGCGTCCGCAATCTGGTTACGCTGCTCTATTGGTAATTCCTCGTTTGTTACCAATTTCGCGTATTCGCTTTCTGTAAGTTTCCAAATTTGCTGCTCAAAAGGCGTTACCCGCGTTTCTAACGTCCCGTCGCTATAATCGCGGTGCAAATCATTAATTATTCTTTGAACGCTAAAGCCGCAAACGCGCTTTGTTTCAGAATTAAATAATTCAAGTTCCGACAAATCAATAAAAACCGTGTCCGCGTTCTTTTGCCTCATTTCTGGGAATATCCGTAACGTTTCGTCAAACATTGTTTGCACGCGTTTTGGGACGTTGTAATTAAAACGCTCGTTTAACGCTTTTTTAATCATTTCTTTTGCCGTGTTTAATTTTTCTGCTTCCATTTTTTCGGGTGTTTAAGTGTTAATATTTATTTGCTTCTGAAAAGGACGTTTCCGAACCATATTTGAATTTCGGAAAAGTCCCCCTTTCTACTTTTTTATTATGTTCGGAAAAGTCCCCTTTCCCGCTAATATTTTTACTTTCTTTTTGGGCTAAATTTTTGACGGTGTTTAAATATTTTTCGCTTCCAAATTTTAAGATGAGGTTTTGAAAACGTTCTTTTGCCTTATACCGTTCACGCTTGCTTATTTCGCTCCAGAAATTGGGGTTTCTGTATTTTGCGAGTGCCAAAACTTGACGCGCCGTTATCCCGCTTTCATCTATACTTTTGTCATCAATTAATAAATCGTCAATCGACGTAAACAAGTCTAATAATAGTTCCCGCGTTTTAAGCGCGGTAAGGTCGGAAACCGCGCAAATTCCGAACCTCTTTAAATACCTGCTATCTTTTACCTTTTTTTCAATTCTTAAAACATTCTGCTTTAATTTATACTGCTTTCCCTTGTTATAAATTTTCATATCGTATTCACTATTATAGCAGCGTTTACCAATTTTTTCAAAGTTTCCCAAACCCTCAAATGGCTTTGTTTTAAAGCAAATAAGACGGTTAATAAATTCGTCGGGGTTAAAGTCGGGGTATAGATTTAATGCAAATTCTATTTGTAAAAATTTGCTGCTTTCGGGGCGCGTTCCAAGTGTTTTAAAAAGAAACGCAAACGCCTTTTGCATTTCAGAATGAGTTAAAATAGAATGATTTTGACCGTGCCAAAATTTGTGTATGCTACCTTGCACCCAAACGCGTCCAGACGGAAATATTTTTACAGAAATTGCGCTTTCTGGTTCGTTATGACGTCGTAAATAACATATTTCAAACGTTCCCAGAATTTCACCCGTTTTCATATTTACGGGCTTTATAAAGTCTAATTTCTGTCTTATTTCGGCGGCGGGACGGTTCATTAATTCTATTTTAAACCAATCTATCATTTTAAAGGTTTTACCCCTTGTTTTTACGGTTCATTAAATATTCGCCCGCCTGCTGCTCTATTTCCGAGTTTGCAGCGGTTCTATTTCTCATTAACCATTCGTTTATTTCTTTGAGGTTAAAGAAAATGCACTTTCCAGATGGTTTATAGTGTGGAATTTCGTTTTTGTGAGTGAGTTTGTAAATGTGGCTTTTAGAAAAGCCCGTGTAAGCCGCTAACTCGTTTAGCGTCAAAACCTCCTTTGTAAGGGTGATATTTTCGGACATAGCATAAAATTTTTAATTGTTTTATGCTACAAATGTATTTCGGGAAACGCGCGGGGGGTGGTTTGTGGGATATACTTTATTTTCTTTTAGTATAAAAATATTTGCGCTTCATTCCTAAATTTTCAAATCTTTAGTAATGTTTGCGGCTATTTCGTTAAGTCCCACACTTTCAAAAAGATTTCTTATTTCTTGCAGTTGCTCGCGCTTTGCTTCTTTAAGCGGGTTTTTTAATACGCTGTAAGCATAAGAATTTTTATAATTATCTAAACCATTAAGCCCCAAAGTCTTAATTACAAATTCTGCATTTTTGCTTTTTTGCCCTTTTAGTTCCGTTTCGTCTGAAATACCGAGATATTGAAAAATATAATGAAAAATCAAAATCTTTTGTTTTTTGCTTAAATAGTGAAAGGTTTTTGTTTCGGTTTCGTCTGCTTTTTCACCCTCCAAAAACTGTAATTCCATATTAACAATTTCTTCGAGGGCTTCCATTGTTTTAATTCCGAGTTTCCAAATGTTTTGCAGTTCTGGGCGCGCGTAAAGATTTATTTCAATTTGATTACTAAATAATTTAATTAGTTTTCGTTCAGTTTCTAATAAGTTAGCAAAATTGTCTTTTTCGCGCTCACTTCTTATTTTCTCCAATTCAGTATTGTAGAATTTTTGAAAAAAATCTTTTAACACTATTTTTTCCAAGCCGTTTTCCGCTCCGCTTGCTTTTATCCACTCGTTAATTTTCGCGTCTAAATTTGAATTAATTTCGGTCTTTAACGGGTGTTCTGTTGGAAATGTATAAGCGTATTTATTCAAATATTTTTCATCAACTCCAAATATTTTGAGTTTAGCAACAATTTCTGCGCGTTGTGTGTGCGCCTGCATCGCGTCCCAAACTTTATGTTTTATTTCAGTTTGCGCGTCCACACCAAATTCAGCGTGCATTTTGGCGGTTAATTCGTCTTTCATTAATCTAAATTTACGGTTGCATCGTCTTTAAGTTCGTTTACATAATTCAAATATTTAACGGTGTTTGTCGTGCTGTTATGTGCTAACGCGTCCGAAACCGTTTTAAGGTTTGCCCCCTTAATTAATAGTCTTGTTGCAAACGTATGACGCCCGCAATAGAAAGTAATATTTTTGTCGATTTTAGCGCGGGAAACCCACGTTTTAAGACTTTTATTTACGCCGTTATCTGAAAGCGGGCGTTTAGTCGTGTTTGAGTGCAATAAAAATATTAAGTCCGTTGCTTTAGTCCGTTCACCAAGTAAGGAAAGCGCGCGCGGGCTTAATTTTAAATTTATTTCCGTCCCCGTTTTTTCGCGGTTTATCACTAACCTTTCGTTTTTGATATTTGACCATTTTAAAACTCTAATTTCTGCAAGTCCTAACCCAGAATAGCAGGAAAAAAGAAACGCGTTTTTTACGTCGCTATTTCCCGCGTCCGTCGCAAAAAGCGCGTTAATTTCCTTTTCGGTCAAAACTTCCTTTGTTAGGTTTTTGCTGCTATCGTCTTGAACGCTCGAAAATTTAATATCTCGGTAAACGGTTTCTTTTATTAGCCCGTCCCTATTTGCCTGCAAAATGACTTTTTTAAAGCGTTTCCAATAGTTTTTCGGCGTTTCGCCGCCTATATTGCAGTCATAGTTAAGAAAGTGAATAAAGCGGCTTATTTGCTCGCTTTTGAGGTTCGTAACAAGAAAGTTTTTATCTGGGATAAACTCTTTTAATTTTCCTATCATTCCCGCCAAAACGCGCCCGTCCCTCTTATTATAGTTTGACAAATAATTATCAAAATAAAAATGCAGTCTAACGTTACGCTTATGTTTAGGAATATAGTTTGAGTTTTCGGCTTGCAGTTCAAACGCTCTTTGTTCTGCTATCGTTTGCGCTAATTTTCGTTTCTCCCTTTTATCGTCGTTCACTTCTACAACAAAAAGAAACTCATAATTCCGCTCGCCGTTGTGCCAAATATCCAGAAAAAAGCGTTTTCGCCCGCCTGCTAATTCCCGTTCCCTTAATTTAACTGACATAATATTTAATATTTGAGTAACAAAATGTTACTTTTGTGATGTTTTTAAGCCCTTAAAACGCCTATAAACAAACGTTTTTTGCGGGGGTTAATCAGTAACACTATAGTAACAAAAGTATGCAAATATAGGAAAATATAGGAAACTATTAATATATTTGCAAAATATTAAAGTATTGATTTTGTGGCTTTTAATTGTTTTTTCTTTCTCATATTTTCAGGGTATAATTCCCCTACGGGCTACATTTAAACCCTGTCAATCATTTGATTGACAGGGTTTTTTGTTATAACCTGTGGTCTCATTAATGTTCTTGACAATATGGTTATTTGAAATAGTATGTGATTATATATAAGATTTCATTCTTTTTGTAGCGAATATTCTAGTGAAATGAGAATGTCGCTCATCTTCCATGAATAATCAATTTTGCTGCTGTTCTCTACTTTTTCCAGTAAGTTTTTATTTACATATTTTGTTTGTATTTTTCAAAGAATTCTTCCTTTTGATAAAAAAAATGCAATTATTTTAACGTTATGTAATGAATAATTTATAATTTTACATCAACTAAAAACAATTAACCATGAGTGTACCCAGTATTCCCACGACTTATACCCATAAGTTACAGCCCACCGCTCCGTTTGATGTTGATGTAGATACCAACCTTGGTGGCTCCTTTGAATCCAAACTCGCAGGCGGTTTTGATGTGAAACATGCCGGTGCATTGCAAACCAGTCTTAATGGGCAGCTTAATACCGATAACGTCCTTCAGCTGAAAGGAGACGCCAAGCAACCGGTTTATACCGACAGTAAATTAGAACTGATGAACCTCCCACGTTTCACCCTTGATGACATCAAGGATCTCATGAAGAATCGGGTAAGAATCCCGAACTATTCATCGGTTTGTTTTAAGATAATGGGCATTGAGCTGTTCAATATTTGCATGAGCGGAGAAAGCCAAATTATCACCGAACCCTATATTGCTACCGCCGCCGAGAACTGCGAAGATCATTGCTGCGATGCGGATACACGTCCTTTTCCTGAGGTGAAAAGCCAAAAGAATACGAAGGAATAACGCTGTTTTTTCTATCATTTTTTTAAATTTTTAACCATGTTATTCATCAAGGAAAGCAATGATGTATTGCTGAAACATATCAATATTGAAGAGCAACAGGAAGTAATACTTACAGGAATTCCATCAGCAATTTCCGGATATATGCAGGTAAGGAACGGACTGAATGAAACAGTGAAATTGCGAAGTATTTCACTTACCGACAACGCCGCAACAACCACAAAGACTGATCTCAATATCAGTTGGAAACTACAGCCAGGCGAACGCAGAATGCAACAACTCCATTTTTCACTTCCTCCGCAAACTGCTCCGGGAGAATATGTTCGTTATCTGGAAATGGGTGGTAAAAAGCAGAAAGTAACCATGGTGGTGCAGCCCAATGTTGAAGTTGATATTTTCCCAACCAGCTTTACCCTTCAGGATACAATGCCGGGAACTCAACATTCCGTTGTTTTTACGCTGACGAATGTTGGTAATTTACCTTTTCAAATACCGGAAATTAAACACATTGCCGCTTTAGATATGGATTATTTGTGCCGCGCTTTTGGCTTTGCATTCCGCGATAAAAAAGCGGTAAGTTTTACTGAAACGCTTAATGCGATTACCAACGACATCAAAAAAAATCTTACTGAATGGGCTTCTACAAAAGTTCGAGAAGCCGGAAAAATTGTAAATCCAGGTAACAGCATGCTTGTTCATCTGGATTTTGCCATTCCGAAGAATGCCGATGCATCCAATGACTATTCAGGAAATATTCGCTTTTGGAACATTGATTTATCCTTTGTTATAAAAGCGCATACCGAAATTAAAACTAAAAACTAAAAACGTAGCCATGAAGACAATTAATAATCGACCCGAGATCCTTTCCGAAAGTTTAGGTACTCTTCTTTCTAAATCATTTCAAACCTATACCGATCTGTTAGAAGCAGGTCTGGAGAAGGCAAATATGATACTTTCATCCGATGGCGAATGCGGCACCTGCCCTCCTGAAAATACATGTCCTCCCAAGTGGATAGGCAAAATTTACCGCAAGGCAATGGCCATGGAAAGAATTTTGGTTCCCATTACTATTGCCAACTCCTGCTCAGAAGCCAAAACGTACAAAATAGGTTTGCGTGAATTAAGAGATGTGGACGGCAATTTGGCTCCTAGCCAGCCCATTCTGAACAAAAATAACTTTACGCTTGAACCTAACAGCAGCACACGGATTTTGATGGGAATCAACTTGGCTAATTTTAGCAATAAAACCTACCAGCAGGAAATTGTCGTCCGTGAACAGGATTTTAACCAAAATATTTTATTTACGTTGGAGGTGGTCGATGATCAGGGTGAAGTATTTATACCGGTTGATGAAAAGAAGTTTCGACTCAAATGGCAAAGCTGGAAAACTCATTTCTATTGTGAACCTAAAAGAAATCCCAATAAAAATAAGAAGTGATGGCTGCTAATATAAATCAAAGTGCAGAAGATATTACCCAACAGGTTTTGGATATTAATAAAAAATACGTCCAAAAAGGTATTGGTCTTATAGGAAAATTAACGGAGAGTTCTGCGACTGATAAGATTGCCAATATCAATCAGGACACACTTGTCGGCATTTTTACGGGGTTGGTAAAATTAAATTTGGAATACTACTCCAAAGTAATGGATTTTGGATTTGAAGTAACCAACCAATTGCTATCTTCATCTAAAAGTGAATCTACCGAATCGTCCTTTACGGTATCGGGCAATGTGCAACCGGGATCTTCCGTTGAGTTGTCTTTTGTTTTAGACAATACCAAAAACGAAAATGTACTTTGTCAATTAGAAAGTACATCTTTTCTGGATGCGACAAGCCAACAAGAAAGTAATGATATTTCGGTTTTGTTCTCGCCTCAGTCTCTTGAGTTACAACCGGGGGCTTCAGCTCAAATTCTTATCATTTGCACTGCCGGCAAACAAACAATTCCCGGAACTTACTACAGCTATGCAAAGGTAACTGGTTTTGAACCTGCCTATTTTACCATCGTTCTTACTATCGAAAAAAACACCCGAACCAATGCCAGCCAAAAAACAACAGTCCGGAAAAGAACAGCAAAGTAGCAGTAAAAAGGGAAGCGAAAGAATCGTGGATAATGCGCAGAAAATCGTTAGTTCTGCCATACATGTGCTGGAAGAAGAAATTGCGGCCGGTATTCTGGCAGCTAAGAAGCTTGAGAATAAACTCATCGATGTGGAAGAAGTCCGTGGCAATCAGGATGAACTCATGAACAGGATTCGCCGGGATACCCATGAAGCGGTGGATCTCTTTTTGGATGCATTTTCAGCGCTTACCCAGCAGCTTAATTCCTATGTGGATAAGAGTAAAACCAAGGAAAGTAAAAGTAGATCGGCATCTGTAAAACAGCAATACACCCCAAGCGAATCTACTTCTAATGTGTTTTTAGAAGCTGCAAAGATTGCAAAACCGGGGGAGGTCATTCATTTTCAATTGCTGATTTCTGATGATGAACAACTCACTCAGCTATCGTTGCAAAAATCTGCATTTACCTCTAATTCCATCCATAGAATAGAATTGAGAAATATTTCCGTAAAACCTGCCACCATCCAAATAAAACCAAAAGATAAAGCGGAAATAACCATCACGGTAAAAATTCCAAAAACCGCAGCCAGTGGTATTTACCATGCGACATTCACCGATAAGTATAATCCAAAGGTACTCATCATACTTTCTTTAGAAATAGCAGCATAAAAATGAATACAGAATTGATGAAAGATATGCTGAAAGAATATGGAGATTATACGCTTTCTGGCATCCGGCAGTTTATACCCGCCAAAGAACCGAAGGCATATCTTTACGATTTAATGGTCGATTACCCCAGTCGTGGCGGCAAGGGTTTTCGTCCTGCACTCTGCATTACGACTTGTAATGCTTTTGGCGGAAAAACAGAACAAGCGAAATTTTCGGCCATTGCCCTAGAGCTTTTGCACAATGCATTTCTAATTCATGACGATGTGGAGGATGAAAGTTTTAACCGCCGAAACAAACCAAGTATGCACCAGTTGACCAATAAAGCCATCGCTGTCAATGTCGGCGATGCGATGAATGTATTGGCGCTGTATCCCTTGTTTAAAAATAAAATGGTACTGGGAGATAAATTAACGCAAACCATTTTTTTGGAAATGCAACATTTGGTAACCGAATCTACCGAGGGACAAGCGTTAGAGCTCGGCTGGCGAAGAGACAACTGCATCAATCTCCGTGAGGCAGACTATTTCCGTATGATCCTTAAAAAAACGTGTTGGTACACCTGCATTCATCCCATTAGAATTGGTGCACTCATCGGAACTAAAGGATATATTAACCCCGCTAAGTTCGACCGGCTGGGCTATTTTATGGGTGCGGCTTTTCAGATTCAGGACGATGTACTTAATCTTGTTGCCAATGAAAAAGAGTATGGTAAAGAAATCGGTGGCGATATTATGGAAGGAAAAAGAACCTTAATGCTGATTCATCTAATGGGAAAATGCAACAGTCAAGAAAGGTCTTTCATCAGGGATTTTCTTGCGATACCTATACTTGACAGGTCGCAAGACGACGCTGCTCATATATTTGGTTTAATGGAGAAATACCAATCTGTAAAACATGCTCAAAAAACCAGTCAGTATTTGGCTGGCGCCGCGCTGAAAGAGTTTTATACCCATTTTTCTGCATTGCCAGATACATTGGAAAAAGCATTTTTAGAGCAAATGATTCTGTATATGATTGATCGTAATTATTAAGTAATGCTGACAATTTCTGAAAAAATACATTTCGATTGCGATGTTTTAGTATCTGGTGCGGGTCCTGCTGGAAGTGCCATTGCTTATCATCTTGCGAAAATGGGATTAAGGGTTTTGGTGGCCGAATCCGAGAAGTTTCCCAGAGATAAAGTTTGTGGCGATGCAGTGAGCCCTATTGCCATTAATGAACTGCATTTGATGGGGATCACTAGTTCTGCTATTTTTAAAAAAGCAAATGAAATTACCAAAGTTGGACTTTTTGTAAAAAATGATCACGCCATCGTCGATTTGGTACTGCCTGAAGAATTGCCATATCACGCTCGAATTATTCCGCGATTAGCACTTGATAACAGTATTTTCGAAAATGCAAAAAAGCAGGGTGCGGTTGTGATGGAACAAACAAGAGTGCTTTCCTACACCGTGTTCCCTAATAAAGTAGTTACTAAATTGCAAAGTGGGCAAAAACCATTTGAACTCGTATCGAAAATTTTAATTGGTGCAGATGGAAGCCGATCGATAGTGCGACGAATACTGCGCAACGAAACCTTTGATGACGACTTTCAACTGATCGGTTTGCGCGCATACTATGATAATGTAGCCGGACCAAGAGAGAGGATGGACGTCTATTTTACTGAAGAGAATTTCCCTGGTATCTATTGGTTTTTCCCGGAAGGAGAGTCTGGGGCAAATGTTGGTTTAGCAACACTTTCAAAAACTTTTCCCTACAAGCAACAGCAGGTGAAGAAATTGCTTACCGATCATATTGCCCAGAACAAAGACATTCGAGACCGTATTAACAGCGGTTCGCTGAGGGATAAAATTGAAGGTTGGCCAATTACTTTTTATGACGCCCAAAAAACCGTCACTGGAAATCGTGTGATGCTTGTGGGTGAAGCTGCCGGTCTCATTAACCCTTTGAGTGGTGACGGAATACAGTATGCACTGCTTAGTGCTCGCTGGGCTTCCGAAATACTGGCGTCTTGTTTTAGCGATGATGACTTCTCGGCTGAAAAACTGTACTCTTACAAAAAAGTTTTGGACGAGCAATTGGGGTATGATTTGGCATTTTCGAACCTTATCGTCCATTTTCCACGCAATAAATCTTTACTTCCTGTTTGGATGAAAGCCGTGGAAACTTTAGTAGCACGTGCAAAAGAAGATCAACAATTTGGGGAAATTATCGTAGGTATTTCTGAGGGAACTTTTCCCTCTTTTAAAGCACTCACTTTTGACTTTGTACTGAAAATACTGTTGCAGGGAGGAACAATGGGGTCTGACTATATTATGGAAACACTAAAGAAACCTTCCGAGTTTCGAACCGATGGGCAGCGTTTTTTTCGAACCCTACAGAAAATTTTTTCGGAAATGACTCACGAGCCCCAAAACAATCTGCAATGGATGTCGCAAATAGCTAAAAAGCTCTATCATGTTTCTCAACATGCGGTAAAAGCTAGAAATGTACAAAGCGATAAATAAACCAATTTCTGAAAACTTTTAATACCTTTGTTTGATATTGCGTCAAATGAAAATCCTTATACTGAACGGTCCTAATCTTAATTTACTCGGCACCCGCGAACCTGAAATTTACGGTTCCGTTTCTATGGATACTTTTCTAACGCAATTAGAAAAGGAATTTTCCACTCACCAAATTTTTTGCTACCAGTCGAATGTGGAGGGCGAAATCATCAATCGTATTCAGGTCGATGATTTTGACGCACTCATTATTAATCCAGGTGCTTATACTCATTATTCGTACGCCATTGCAGATTGCTTGAAAAATGTATCCAAACCCAAAGTAGAAGTTCATATTTCCAATATTTATAAAAGAGAGGCATTTCGTCAGAAATCCGTTACTGCTTGTTGCACAGATGCGGTTTTGTCGGGCTTTGGTTTAGCTGGTTATCGGCTCGCTGTTTTAAGTTTGATTTCCTGAATGCGGCACAATCTTTTCTCTGCTGAAAGAATAATTTGAATGAAAATACAATGAAAAGAATACTTCCATTACTACTATTGACAATCCTGATGGGCTGTAAAAAAGACCATGATAAAGTTACTGACGTTAAAAAAAATGATTCTGCGGCGTTGGCTGATAGTTCCCATGTTGCCGAAATAAGCAATCCCGGTTTTGCTGCACCGTTTATCGTTAATCCTTTGGATGTTGTGGCAGCCAAGGGTAAAGCCGTATTTACCGAAGATGGTAAAACAGTTTTTTATTTTGATCAAAATGAGAACAAAGGCAAAATTAGAATCGACGGGAAAGATTGGGAACTCAACAGTTACGATTTTAACGAAAACAACTACACGCTCTCTGGTGCAGAAATAAAAATAGAAGCCACAGACGGCGAATTCCGGGATCAGACGGGCGATTGTGTGTATGGTGTTTTTCCCGAGGTGAAAGTGACGCTCAATGGTGAAGTTCTAAACATGAACAATATATCCGTTCAGGATTGCCCTGATTTCTAATTCAAATAATCTTCATCCTCACTATCATTCCAATGGGTTTCGTCGAAAGACTGGCTGTCTTCGGCAAGAAGCTCTGCTTCACGCTCAAATGATGCTTTCATGGTAAAGGTGATGTTGTCTTTTAGCTGTTCTTTTGCTAATTTTCTTACCATTGCTTTATCGATTAGTGTAAATCGTTCGCCCATCCGTCGGGCGGCGTAAGCGCGCATTCCGGTTGCCTTCAGGACGTCAACTGCCATCTGCACCGCGGTTCCCAAGGTTTCACGGTATATATGGTCGACACCGCTGTTCAGAAAATCATAGGCATCGAGGCGGTTTTTTGCACGTACAAAAATTTTAAGTTGTGGATAGTGCCGCGTGGCGTAATGCAGGATAAGTTTATTGCTTTCGGGATTATCTAAGCAGAGGATCAGCAGATCGGCAGTTTCAGCTCCCGCTGAACGAAGAACTCCCGGCTTAGTGGCATCTCCGTAATAAACTTTAAAGCCATGCGAACGAAGCAGATTGATCCGTTCTGAATCGCTATCCAAAACAGTGGCACGAATTCCGTTGGCCTTCAGCAGTCGTCCCACCGTACTTCCAAAATGACCAAAACCCACGATAATCACCTTCTGAGGTGTGATGCCTTCCAGCTTTTCGGTAATTGTTTTTTTGAGCTGTAAACGAGGTTCGATGAGTTTTTCATTAATGATGAAAAGAATGGGCGTAATACACATAGTAATGGCTGTTACCGCCATCAGCTGAGCGTTGAGGTGCGGACTTACCAAATACAGATTGGTGGCGTAATTGATGAGCACAAAAGCAAATTCACCCACTTGTGAAAGAGCAAAAGCGAGTAAAAGGTTTTGGTTGGTTTTAAGCCCAAAAAATTGACCAATACCCAGAAGTACGCCCAATTTTACCAAAAGAACTACGGCCACCACCGCGAAAATAAACATTGGATCCTGAGCAATAACATTGAAGTTGATGGTAGAGCCCACGCTAACGAAGAAAACAGCGAGCAATAAACCTTTGAAAGGATCAATTTGATTTTCCAGCTCGTGCCGAAATTCACTGTTGGCCAGCATTAAACCTGCGATAAATGCACCGAGTGCTGCGCTAAGTCCCGCGGAGTACATCAGTTCAGAAACACCGATCACCAAGAAAAGCGAAGAGGCCGTAAGCAACTCATTCATCCCCGACCGCGAAACAAAACGCAGAAATGGAACAAATATAAACCGACCCATAAAGATCAACAAACCTACGCCAAGAATAATGGAAAAAGGTTGCAACCATTCGGGGAGATACTGAAATAAAATTTGATTTTCATGATCATCATGTTTTTGGGCAATGATGGGCAATAATGCCAGAATAGGGATCACTGAAATATCCTGAAAAAGAAGAATGGAGAATGATGCTTCGCCCGCATCAGTGCGGAAGATATTTTTTTCTTTTAGCGTTTGCAATACAATAGCCGTGGAAGAAAGTGAAAAGCAGAGCGCCACCGTAATTGCCTGATCGATGCGCCAGTTGGCCCAATAAAAAATAGTGAAAAGCACCACCGTGGTAAGCAAAACCTGGCTCAGCCCCATACCGAAGATTTTTTTTCTGATGACCCAGAATTTTCGTGGCTCAATTTCTAATCCGACCAAGAAAAGCAGCATAATTACTCCGAATTCTGAAGTATGCATGATGTCGGCTGCACCACGACCCGTCAATTTGAGACAAAAAGGACCGATAATAATTCCTCCCAAAATATAGCCAATTACCGAGCTAAGACCCAGCTTCCTAACCAGCGGCACCATGATAATGGCAGCGCCCAAAAAGATGAGTGCAGTGATTGCTAGTGAGTTTTCTGCCATCAGGTATTGAGTTTTTTTCGAATATGATCTGAAATGTTTTCCAGTTCGGTATGCTCCAAATTTGATGAATTGTGCAATACTACGATGTCTTTCACTTCAATATTGAACATTTTAAGCGATAAGGTCAGTTGTTTCAACAAATCCTCTACTGTGGTTTCATACAACCCTTCCTTGCTATAGTTTTCTGCTTTTCCACCGGTAGTAACGATGATGATGGCGTCTTTTTTTACCAAAGGATGGTCTTCTTCACTAAACCAACTTGTGTCAAACACCTCATCGATCCATAATTTTAATAGGGGCGGTAAACCAAACCAAATGAGGGGGAAATGAAAAATCAGCCGGTCAAAATTTCTGATTCTCTTTCGCTCACGAAAAGCAGGGATGTGAAACGATGGATACTCTTCGTACAAATCTTTGAACTCGAACTTGCCGGAATCTTCATAAATCTTAATTAATTCAACATTGACTGTTGAATACTCAAAATAAGGATGTGCAAAAATGACCAGTGATTTTTTCACGTTCAAAAAAGTTTCATCTAAAGCTACGAAAAATTGAAGAAAGGGCTTCTTTTTTTGACGGTTTATTTTAATAAAATCAAAATTTTGTATGCAGTAGTTGATTTTTTGAGGGTGCTCGCGCTATAATCTTTTTTTTATTACAGCAAAGTAAGGATTGTCAATCGCAATTTAACTAGGTATAGAAAATATAAAGTCGATGTTGAACGGTTTAAACTTCAACAACTTTTATTTTTTATCTCTAAACTTTACATCACGGATATTCAGGTAATAGGTAACATTGCCCTTCCAATGATTTTCTTCAGCGGTAAAGGCGATATCGAAAGTTCTTTCCCTGAAATCATCGGCAAATTTACCTAATTTGAAGCCCACACATTCGATGTTTCTTCCTGTAGATTCCTGCTTGATGTAGAATTTAAGATGGCTGCCGTCTTTGCCCATGGTTTTGACGTATCCCGCTACTTTTTGATCTTTCAGAACGAGGACGGGTTTCATATTATGAGGCCCAAAAGGCGCGAGTTTACGGTGGAAATTGAAGAAGTCTTTGTTCAGTTCATCAATGTTCACTACGGAATCGATTGTGATGCTTGGTTCTTTTTGATGATCCTGAATTTTTTCGGCCACCACTTTTTCAAATTTTTCCTTGAAGAGATCGAACTTGTCTTTAGCCATCGAAAGTCCTGCTGCAGCGGGGTGTCCACCAAATTTCAGGAACAATTCTGAGCAGATTTCTAAAGCATCATGCACGTCAAAATCCGAGACGGATCGAGCAGATGCGACCATTTCACCATTGTTACCATCGGTAAAAACCAATGTCGGCTTGTAGTAAGTTTCAGTAAGTCGCGATGCAACTATTCCAATCACGCCTTTGTTCCAATCCGGACCGTAAACAACGGTGGTGAAGTTGGTTGCCTGCCCGGTTCTTTCTACTTGCAGCAACGCTTCGGTAGTACTGCTCATGTCCATTTCGCGGCGTGAATCGTTCAGGTCCACAATTTCGTTCACGATTTGATGGGCGTGTTTTAAATTATCCGAAACCATTAGTTCTACTGCAGCTTTACCGTGAGAAATTCTTCCCGCCGCATTAATTTTGGGTGCGATTTCGAAAACGATGTTCGAAATTTCGAAGGTGGCCAACTTATCTTCAGGAATTAAAAGCCGTAAACCGAGGTTTCTGGTTTTCCTCAATATTTTTAGCCCTTGTTTTGCCAAGACCCGGTTTTCTCCGGTCATGGAAACTATATCTGCAGCAATGGAAATCGCCAGCAAATCGGTAAGCTCGAAGAGTTCAGCATCTGGAATTTTGTAGATGGTATTTAAACCCTGACAAAGCTTGAAACCAACACCGCAGCCGGAAAGTTCTTTGAACGGATAGCGGCAGTCTTTTCTTTTGGGATCCAAAACGGCAACAGCATCAGGGATTTCATCTCCCGGCAAATGGTGGTCGCAAATAATAAAATCGATGTTTTTTTGTTTGGCATAATCTATCTTATCCGTTGCTTTTATTCCACAATCGAGGGCAATGATCAAGGAGAATCCGTTTTCTTTGGCGTAGTCGATGCCTTCTGTGGAGATTCCGTATCCTTCCGAATTGCGGTCTGGAATATAAAAGTCGAGGTATTTCTTTTCAACAATTTTACTAAGGTAAAGATACATGAGTGCTACAGCAGTTGTTCCATCAACATCATAATCGCCATACACCATTATTTTTTCGCCGTTTTCTATGGCTGTGGCAATACGGTCTACTGCAAGCTGCATATCTTTCATCAAAAACGGATTGTGAATGTCGCCCAGATTGGGCTTAAAAAATTCTCGTGCCTTTTGGTAATTGTCGATGCCGCGAAGGACGAGAATTTTGGATTCAAACGTTCCAAAGCCAAGTGACGAGCTTAGCCCATCGACAATATCTTCATCTGGTTCTTGTTTGAAAATCCATTTTTGATTCATAATTCACAAAATTAAATAAAAAATTTGGGTGAGTGAAAATAAAAAACCGCCCATTTTATTGAGCGGTTATGATTTCAATAATTGATGCTTACGAGTACATTTGCTGCTGTAACTCCTTTACTTTAGGATCTTGCAGGTATTGGTCGTAAGTCATTTCGCGGTCAATAATTCCTTTTGGTGTAAGCTCTATGACCCTATTACACACTGTTTCTAACATTTCGTGGTCATGCGAAGCAAGGAGAATTGTTCCTTTAAAACTCACCAATGAATTGTTGAGGGTGGTAATACTCTCTAAATCCAAGTGATTGGTGGGTTCATCAAGCAACAGGATGTTGGCCTTCTGCAGCATCATCCGAGAGAACATGCATCTCATTTTTTCACCTCCCGAAAGTACGGTGCAGGATTTTAGAGCTTCGTCACCGGAGAAGAGCATTCTACCAAGAAAACCGCGGATAAACTCTTCGTGTCTTTCATCGTCGTTCCGGGTAAACTGACGAAGCCAATCCACCAAACTCATATTTTCCTTAAAAAATTCTGAATTATCAAGCGGCATATACGATTGTGTGGTGGTTACTCCCCAGTTGAAAGTGCCTTTATCCTGAGTGGAGTTTCCTGAAAGAATCTGAAAAAACTCAGTGATCGCCAACGTATTTTTTGAAAGAATGGCAACTTTATCTCCTTTCTTAAGGTTGAGATCTATATTGGAGAATAGTAATTCTCCATCTTTTGATTTTTCTAAACCTTTTATTTCCAAAATTTGGTCTCCAGCTTCGCGCTCAGTATCAAAAATGATTGCCGGATATCTTCTTGAAGTTGGTTTTATGTCTTCAATATTGAGTTTGTCGATCATTTTTTTACGTGCAGTTGCTTGCTTGGCTTTTGCAACGTTAGAAGAAAATCGCGCTATAAAATCCTGAAGTTCTTTTTTCTTTTCTTCTGCTTTTTTGTTTTGCTGTTGTCTTTGTCGGGTCGCCAACTGTGATGCTTGGTACCAGAAAGAATAGTTACCGGTGTATAAATTGAGTTTAGAATAGTCGAGATCGCCAATATGTGTACAAACAGCATCTAAGAAGTGACGGTCGTGTGAAACAACAATGACTGTATTTTCGTAGTCGGCCAAGAAATCTTCGAGCCAGGAAATGGTCTCAATGTCGAGGTCATTCGTAGGTTCATCTAAAATCAATACATCAGGATTGCCAAATAATGCTTGTGCTAAAAGAACTTTCACTTTGTCTTTGTTCTCCAGCTCGCTCATCATTTGGTAGTGCATTTCGTCTTTCACCCCAACATTCGAAAGCATGGTCATTGCATCCGATTCGGAGTTCCAACCTCCCATTTCATCGTATACTACGCCTAATTCACCTGCCTTGATTCCGTCAGCGTCAGAGAAGTCTTCTTTTGCATAAAGTGCATCCATCTCTTCTTTTATATCGAAAAGTTTTTTATTTCCTCTTAAAACGGTTTCCAGAACGGTAAAGTTATCGTAAGCAAAGTGATCTTGTTCCAACACCGACATTCTTTTGCCCGGCTCAAGTGACACATTGCCGGCAGTTGCTTCCTGTTTACCGGTTAATATTTTAAGGAAGGTTGATTTTCCAGCTCCGTTTGCGCCAATAATTCCGTAGCAGTTTCCTTTGGTAAACATTATATTCACTTCGTCAAAAAGAACTCTTTTACCAAACTGCAGGGATAAATTAGATACTGTTAACATATACTTTTGTAAATTTGCCGCAAAATTACGAAAAGAAAACGGGTTTTTGGGTATGGTTTTTGTTGTGCAGGCAACGGACTTTTTTAATTGAATGAGTACACCATGTTACTAATTTGGGAAAAATTTAGTTAAATTCTACAAAAATTAACAGTTAATCAATATGCTAAGTTAGCATCATAAATGAAGATACAAAAATCGGTTACGATTCTTAATAAACGAGCACGTTTCGAATATGAGCTTTTGGAAGAAATCGAGGCAGGGATGGTGCTGACAGGTACAGAAATTAAATCGCTGCGTTCGTCAAAGGCCAGTATTACCGACGCATTTTGCCAAATCATCGACGGTGAGATGTTTATTATTAATATGATGGTGGACGAGTATAAATTGGGTACTTTTTATAATCATAAAATAAAAAGGGAACGGAAATTGCTTCTCCACAAAAGGGAATTGCAAAAGTTTGAAAAAAAACTTAAAGATGTTGGAAATACGATAATACCTTTAAAGTTATATATCAATGACCAAGGCAAAGCCAAAATTCTTATCGCTTTGGCGAGAGGTAAAAAACTCTTTGATAAAAGGGAAAGTATTAAAGATAGAGAAAACAAAAGAAATCTTGACCGACTATTAAAGAAAAGTTAAAAAAACTCTGAAAATCTTTGTTTATAAAGAAAAATTATATTTATTTTGCATTATCAATTATTTAATCATTTAATTCTATGAAAAATCTAAAATTAGGAATTTCAGCATTGGCACTTACAGTGGCCTCTACTGTATTCGCTCAAACCACCAGTAATCCGTGGTTAATCGGAGTTGGTGCGCATGGAGTAAATCACGTAGCTGTTGGTTCAGGAAATGCTTTTAAAGTTGGATCGGCTGCATTCGGTGGTGATGACGCTAACCGTCTGTATAATATGAACAACTTTACCATCATGCCGCCTTTGTCTAAATTGACTGTGGCAAGAAACTTAAACAAATACCTCGTTCTTGACTGGCAAACAACAGTGGGGAATATGGACAACAAAAGAATTGGTATGGGGAAAGAGTTTTTCCTTCAAACTGGTTTAGGTTTGCAGTTCAAATTCAACGGACTTTGGAACGAAGAATCTTGGTTTGACCCGTATTTAAGAGTTGGTGCTAACTATTTGAGACATGATTATTCAGGTGTAACTTTCCCTGTTACTGATCCGTATCATGCAATTACGTATGCAGGATTTTCTAATAACGAGGCATCTACTCAAAGAAAGAAAGATCACTTTACTGTAGCTGCAGGTTTGGGATCTAACTTCTGGTTAACCAAAAACTTCGGTTTAGGTATCCAAGGAGATTATGTTTCTACTCCTATTGATAAATCAGATATTGCTAACTTCTGGCAAGCTTCTGCATCGTTATTGTTCAGATTTGGAAATACCGACAGAGATAAAGACGGAATTCCAGATAAAGACGATAGGTGTCCTGATACCCCAGGTTTAGCAGAATTCCAAGGATGTCCTGATACTGATGGAGACGGAATTCCTGATATCGACGATCAATGTCCAGAAGTGGCTGGTCCTAAAGAAAACAACGGTTGTCCTTGGCCAGATACTGACGGAGACGGTGTAATCGACAAAGATGATGCTTGTCCTACTGTTGCAGGTCCTAAAGAAAACAATGGTTGTCCTTGGCCAGATACAGATGGTGACGGTATCCTTGATAAAGATGATGCTTGTCCTACAGTTCCAGGTCTTCCTCAGTACAACGGTTGTCCTAAACCACAATCTGCTTACGCTGAAGAAGCAACAGGAGCTCTTAAAGATATCTTGTTCAACTTCAATAAAGCGACTCTGAGACCAGAATCTAATGCTAAATTAGATCAGGCTGCAGAAATCATCAAAGATTCTAAAGATGGTACTTTCTTGTTAACAGGACACACCGATGCTAAAGGTGCTGCTGCATACAACTTAAAACTTTCTAGAGAAAGAGCTGCTTCTGTAGTTGCTGCCCTTGAAGCTAGAGGTGTTAATGCTAATCAATTGAAATCTGTAGGTGTAGGTAGCAGAGAAGCTAAAGTTCCTGCAACTGCAAGTGATGCAGACAGATTAGTAGACAGAAAAGTAGTAGTAGAAGCTGTAAACGGTGCTGCTTGGGAAGCTTTGAAAAAATCAGACCTTCCAGTTGTTGAGAAAAAAGTAGTAAAAAAATCTACTAAGAAAGCGGTGAAAAAAGCACCAGCTAAAAAGAAAAAATAATTAAAAAGTTTTTCTAAATATTATAAACACCCTCGGTTTCGAGGGTGTTTTTTTGATAACAATATCGTATTTTTGCACACATAATTTTTATACTATGGGACGCGCATTCGAATATAGAAAAGCATCAAAAATGGCCCGCTGGGACAAGATGGCTAAAACATTCTCAAAAATCGGTAAAGATATTGCACTTGCAGTGAAAGCTGGAGGGGCAGATCCTGACGCCAACCCTGCACTTAGAAGATGTATCCAGAATGCCAAAGGTGCTAACATGCCCAAGGATAATGTGGAAAGAGCTATTAAAAAGGCAAGCGGTGCGGATGCAGAAAACTATGAAGAAATTACTTATGAGGGTTACGGACAGGGAGGTGTGGCTTTCTTTGTAGAATGTACCACCAATAACCCCACAAGAACTGTTGCCAATGTTCGTGCTATATTTAATAAGTTTGATGGCAGTCTAGGAAAGAACGGCGAACTTGCCTTTATTTTCGATAGAAAAGGAATTTTTGCTATTGATAAAGCAATGATCAAGATCGACTGGGATGATTTTGAAATGCAGATGATTGATGCAGGTGCAGAAGATATCGACACTGATGATGAAGAAGTAATCATTACCACAGCGTTTGAAGATTTTGGACATCTCGCTCACCAATTGGATGAATTGGGAATCGAGGTGAAAAGTGCAGAACTGCAAAGAATTCCAAATAATACCAAGGAAGTATCGGTTGATCAGTTTAAAGCAAATATGAAAATGCTTGAGCGGTTTGAAGAGGATGATGATGTCCAGAATATATATCATAACATGGATATCACCGATGAACTAATGGATGCATTATAAAAGATAAAAAAGCTCAGAAAATCCTGAGCTTTTTTATTGAAGAAGAATATCTTCTACATCTTTCATTCGGCGCATCACTGATCTTGCATAGGAACAATGTGGATAAACCTTCCAGTTGTTTTTGCGAGCAAAGCGAATGGCTTCTTCTACCAGATACTTGCCCATTCCGCGACCTTCAAATGCTGGGTGAACCAAAACAAACGAAATAACGAGCTTGGATTCTTCGGGAAAAATCGTGTAGGTTAATCGGCCAATTTCCTCTTGGTCATTGTCAAGCGTAATGATTCCTCCATTGCCAGATTTATTATTAGTATATTTCATAACATTGCTTTATTTAATTAAAGATACAAAAATAGCGCGAATTTCAACGGTTACCGCAGTTTATCTGCTTTTCAAATTCATTGATGAAATATTTCCAATATAGCTGTACTTTTCATAAATTTGAATTACTTAAAAAAAACGCTTCTCAAATGTGTAGGCAATTTTAAGCGTATTCTTGTTGCTACAAAAACCTTTACTTCCTCAGTTATGAAAATTTCACTCAACCGGCTCAACGATGATTTTTTGTTTGAATGTACAAATGAAGCTGGCAACAAAATCTTGTTGGATAATACTTCTCAACCTGGTGCAAAAGGAGTTTCACCGATGGAATCTTTGTTGATGGCGGCGGCCGGATGCAGCGGTATCGACTTGGTATCTATCCTAAAAAAGCAAAGACAGGAAATTACCGGCTTTTCGGCAGAAGTGGAAGGAGAAAGGGTTCAGGTCGACGAAGCGAAACCGTTTAAATCCTTGCATATTAAGTTTTTTATTGATGGCCAGGTTGAACCTAAAAAAGCATTAAAAGCCGCCGAACTTTCTTTTGAAAAATATTGTTCCGTCACTAAAACACTGGAGCCACAAGTTGTGGTATCATACGAAGTTGTAGTAAACGGTGTATCTGTTCTTGCACAATAACTAATTATTTTATTATTATTTCCATTTTGGCAGTAGCAGTTTAGCCACTGTAGCAGTCCATCCACATTGGTGCGATGCGCCAATTCCTTTACCATTATCACCATTAAAATATTCGTAAAACATGATATAGTCGCGAAAGTATTGGTCATGGTTCAGGGTTTCATTTCCTCCGTTAAATGCACGATCACCGTTTTTATCTCTGGTAAAAATGGAGCACAACCTTTGGCTTAAATCATCTGAAACAAAACTAAGATTTCGCATTTCTCCACTGCCTGTCGGGTATTCGATCTGGAAACTTTCGCCATAATAGAAGTGATAACGCTGCAAACTCTCCACAATCAGAAAGTTGATAGGAAACCAGATGGGTCCTCGCCAATTGCTGTTTCCACCAAACATGCTGCTGTCACTTTCTGCTGGCATATATCTAACCACAAATTCCTGATCGGCAGTTTTGAAAGTGAAGGGATTTTCTTCATAAATTTTTGACATGGAACGAATTCCGTATGGAGAAAGAAATTCATCCGGATCAACCATTCTTTTCAGTACCCTTGTTAGTCTCGCCTTACGGAGAATACTCATCAAATGTTTTCCTGTGCTTCCTTCTACATCCCAATGTGATACCAAACTTGCAAGTTCGGGGCGGTTTTTCAAAATCCATTGCATTCTGGCGGTGAAATTCGGCAATTGATCCAGTATTTCGCTTTCGATGATTTCCACTGCAAAAATCGGAATTAAACCTACAATACTTCTCAGTTTTAAAGAAACAGATTTTCCACTGTTCAGTTGAAGAACATCATAGAAAAAGCCATCTTCTTCGTTCCAAAGGCCCTCTGTGCCGGCTCCGAGGTTTTCCATCGCTGCTGCAATGTGTAAGTAATGTTCGAAAAACTTGATCGCCATGTCCTCGTACACTTTATTATGAAGTGCTAGTTCCATGGATATCCTCATCATATTGAGTGCAAACATGGCCATCCAGCTCGTTCCATCAGCTTGTTCCAGATGGTCACCGTTTTTGAATTGCATGTTTCTATCGAATGCACCAATATTGTCCAATCCAAGAAATCCACCACCGAAAACATTGTTTCCCTTTTTGTCTTTCCGATTCACCCACCAAGTAAAATTGAGTAATAATTTCTGGAAAACACTTTCCAGAAAGGATAAATCTGGTGCTCCATTTATTTTCTCATCAATCTTAAATACTCTAAAGGTTGCCCAAGCATGAACGGGTGGATTAACATCACTGAAATCCCATTCATAAGCCGGTAATTGCCCATTGGGATGCATGTACCATTCTTTGGTAAGCAATCGAAGCTGGTGTTTGGCAAATCCCGGGTCAATCAATGCAAACGGCACACAATGAAAGGCAAGGTCCCAAGTGGCAAACCACGGATACTCCCATTTGTCGGGCATTGAGATGATATCTTTGTTCTGCATGTGTTTCCATTCGGTGTTTCGCACATAATGTGAAAAATCTCTTTGTACTTCGTGCTTTGGATCGCCATTCAGCCATTTTGAAACGGTATAATGATAAAACTGCTTGTTCCATAATAATCCGGCAAATGCTTGACGTTGAATGTTCTTTTCGTCCTCTGTTTTAACATCGTTTTGAATATCATGATAGAATTCATCAGCTTCACTTTTTCTTAAACTAAAAACCTCGTCGAAGTCGTAAAAAGCATTGTCCATTTCATGAGGACTCAGTCTGAAATCGAAAATATTGCTTTCACCGGCCTCTATTTCAGCGTCGATATAAAAGCTCGCTTTCGTGCCCATTTTCTTTGGGTTAATCGCAGTTTTATCATCATGAACTACGTAGTTATTGATGCCGTCCTTATAATATTGAGCAGTTGTCTCGCAATTGGGAATTACTTTCGGATTGCTTTCGTTGTTGCAAAAAAGGACCTCCGTATTAGGATGACGTGCATACATTTTTTTAAGCGAAATGGAATCATGCTCTATATCAATTATACCATTTACCGAAGATTTTAGTTGAGGTTCGTAAGTGCCGTGTCCCCATTTCCAGTTATTGCGATACCAAATCGTTGGTAAAATAACCAGTGATGCCTTACGGTTACTTCTGTTAAAGCATGTCACACGAACAAGAATATCATCATGGTTTATTTTGGCATATTCAATAAAAATATCAAAGTACTCTTGCTCCTTGAAAATAGGCGTATCAGAAATTTCATACTCAGGATCATGCTTGGAGCGGTTTTCGTTTTCAATAATCAGTTCGTCATATGGAAAGGCATTGATGGGGTATTTGTACACCATCTTCATATAAGAGTGTGAAGGCGTGTTGTCTAAATAATAAAAAATTTCCTTCAGATCCTCACCATGATTTCCCTGATAGTTGCTTAAGCCAAAAAATCTTTCTTTAAGCATTTTATCATGCTTGTTCCAGAAGGATAGTGCAAAACAAAGCCGCTGTTTACTGTCGCATATTCCTGCAATTCCATCTTCGCTCCAGCGGTACGCTCTGCTAATGGCATCATCGTAAGTGGTATGTCCCCAAGCATTTCCATTTGAGCTGTAATCTTCGCGTACCGTTCCCCATTGGCGGTTGCTTACATAAGGCCCCCAAAATTTCCATTCAGGATTCTGTAATCTCTCTTTCTCTGCATTCATAGATGCGAATTTAAAATATTTTTGATAAACGACTTTTCAAATTGTAAATCGTTGTTATTATGTAATTTACATTGCTTATGTCAATTGTGCTATTTTATAAATTATTGATAATCAATATTGTATTATCCTAGGGCTTTATTGGCTCTTTCATCTTTGAATTTTGTTTCTCTAAAATAATGATTTAGAGAATTGGCAGAATCCAAAATTTACAGTAATTTTGCCACAGATTTGTTCATTTACATATTGAAAATGTTATCAAGAAAGGTGGAGAGACTAGACTCTGTGAAACCTTGGCAACCCTTCGTCAGCGAAGAAGGTGCTACGTTCTAATCCGTTTTTACGGATGCAGATAACGCTTACTAATTTCCCTTTTTTTGGTAGCATTTTCGATTTTTATTTAAAAAGAAAATTGAGAAATCCGCTACAGCATATTGCCATTCATCAACATCAATTAACGTCCGGTAGAAAATTGGATATTAATTTGTCCTACCAAACTTTTGGTCAGGATCTACTTTCTGCACCAATTGTTTTAATAAATCATGCACTGACGGGAAACTCCGGCGTATGCGGCGATAACGGATGGTGGAACCGCTTGGTTGGAGAGACTCTGCCGGTGGATCTTCATAGGTTTGCTATTCTCTGCTTCAATATCCCAGGAAATGGATACGATGGTGTTTTCATTGCAGATACTTCTGATATCACAACCAAAGACATTGCTTCTATCTTTTTGGAAGGGCTGAAATTTTTAAAGATCGAAAAACTTTTTGCTCTTATTGGCGGTTCTATTGGCGGCTCTATTGGGTGGGAAATGTTGGTGCAGCAGCACAGTTTAGCAAAATATTTTATACCAATTGCCACCGATTTCAAAACATCCGATTGGTTGCATTCCCAATGTTTGGTGCAGAAATTTTTGCTTGAATCAGAAAAGAAGCCATTAGAAAAAGCGCGTATTCATGCCATGTTATGCTACCGAACGCCAGAATCGATCAATTTCAGATTTAAGAATGAAAATGATGCTGAAAAGCAAATCCGTAAATCCGAATGCTGGTTAAATTTTCACGGCAAAACACTTAATGAAAGATTTAGTTTGCAGGCCTACCGCTTTATGAATCACTTATTGATGAACATCGGTGTTCCCGAAGTTGAGATCAAATACATCAATGCCGAAATTCATTTAATTGCTATAGATACCGACTTGTTTTTTCCGGCATTTGAAATAAAAAGATCATTTGATCTTCTTCAGGAAAACAAACAAAATGTCTATTATCACGAGTTGAAATCAATCCACGGCCACGATGCATTTCTAATGGAGTATGAACAGCTGAATCAAATTTTAAAACCAATATTTTATGAAAAATAAAAACGAAATACGACTTTTCAAACACAAATCCATCATTAAATTTGAGGGCAAAGATTTCCTTGGTGAAGTGGGAATTGATGGTCGAATTTTCAAAGCGTTGACGTTAGCGAGAATTAGTGTCGGCGTTATTTCCCAACAGGCAATCGAGAATGGTTTGTCGGTTTTGGTGAATGATTCCGATTCCGAAAAAGCGGTAAATTGCCTGATTAATGAGTTTGCAAGTGAAAGAAAGAATGGCAAAGTAAGTTTAATTTATAGCATTAATAATGTTTCTGTTATCGGTTTTGAATCTAAAGATTATAACAAAATCGCCTCCGAATTGGCCAGAAATAACATCTTTCCTTTAATATTGAATCAGGTGGCTGCAGAAAGCCGTGTCAATATTGTTGTGGCTTCTTCACAGGACGAAAAAGCAAAAAATATTATAGAAGCCGAAGTATTCGGAAAACCCAAAACAGTTCACCTCGCCATTTTCGGACATGGCAATGTAGGAACCGTATTGATTGATCAAATTTTGGAAAGTGCCGAAGAAATTAAAAGACGCAAAAAACTCCAGCTGAAGATTGTTGCAGTTTCCAATTCCCGAAAATTTATTTTTGATAAGAACGGCCTCGATGATTCATGGAAAAAAAGAATTGAAGTCTCCGATCATATCGCGTCTCCAGAAGAAATTATTGCTCTCGCGAAAGACAACCATCTCGAAAACCTTATCGCCATAGATAACACCGCTAATAAGGCGTTTGTAGCGAATTACCCTTCGTTTGCCGAAAATGGATTTGATTTGGTTTCCTCCAATAAAATTTTCAATACCCTTGCTATTGAAGAATACCGGAGTTTTAGAAATCTACTGACCAAGAACAATAAACATTACCTCTACGAAACCAATGTGGGCGCAGGTTTGCCTTTAATTGATACGATTAAATTACTCCATCTTTCCGGGGAGAATATTACCCGGATTAAGGGAGTTTTTTCTGGAACTTTGAGTTATGTTTTTAATAACTTTTCAGTGCGCAATGATGCTTTTTCAAAAATTGTTTTGGAGGCCCTAGAAAAGGGGTACACAGAACCCGATCCAAGAGAAGATTTATCTGGAAATGATGTGGCGAGAAAACTATTAATTCTGGCCAGAGAACTGGATTTAATCAATGAATTCAGCGACATCAATATTCAAAATCTCGTTCCTCTAAACCTGCTTTCGATCAACAAAAATGAGTTTATTTCTCGCCTTTCGGAACTGGATGAAGAATATCAAAAAATCAAAGAAAATCAGGCGCCGGATCACGTTCTGCGGTATGTCGGCGATTTGCACGGCGATTTGCATCAGGAAAAAGGCGAGCTCGATGTGAAACTGATCTCTGTTCCTGCCAATTCCGCACTCGGACAACTGAAAGGTTCAGATTCTATTTTCGAAATTTATACCGAAAGTTACGGTGAAAATCCGATCGTCATTATGGGAGCCGGAGCTGGAGCAAAGGTAACAGCACGCGGTGTTTTCGGCGATATTTTAAGATTAAGCGAAACGAAATAATGATACGCTAAAAAAAAAATCAAAATGAGTTCCGAAGGAACGGTTTATTACAGGATAGGATGTAATCCTATTTAGAGATTTATTACAGGATACGATGAAATCCTATCAAGAGATTATAGGATAGAATGTAATCCTATCAAATCTATCAAAACCAAGGAACAATTTAAAAAAGATAGGATGATATCCTATTAAATAAAAATCAATAAAAATGGAAAAACCATCAACCGATAACCATAAACCATCAACTCACTTCGAAACCATTGCCGTTCGTACCCAGACCGAAAGAACGCAGTTTGATGAACATTCCACGCCATTGTATCTTACCTCAAGTTTTATTTTTGAAGATGCTGAAGATATGCGCGCGAGTTTTGCCGAAGAAAAAGAAAAAAATCTCTATAGCCGTTTCAGCAACCCGAATGTCACCGAATTTGTCGATAAAATTGCAAAAATGGAAGGCGCAGAATCCGGTTACGCTTTTGCAACGGGAATGGCAGCAATCTATTCCACATTTGCGGCCTTGTTGAGTGCTGGCGATCATATTTTGAGCTGCCAGTCGGTGTTTGGGTCTACGCATACGTTGTTCACCAAATATTTTCCGAAATGGAATATCAACACCACTTATTTCAAAGCAGAAGATGCCGAAAATATAGAAAAACTCATTCAGCCCAATACCAAAATCCTGTACCTTGAAACGCCCACCAATCCCGCAATTGAAGTTTTAGATTTGGAATTGCTCGGCAAAATCGCCAAAAAACACAACTTGCTGTTTGTTGTCGATAACTGTTTTGCGACGCCCTATTTGCAGCAGCCGATCAAGTACGGAGCCGATATTGTGGTGCATTCAGCCACTAAATTAATCGATGGTCAGGGTCGTGTTTTAGGTGGTGTTGCGGTGGGAAAGGCTGATCTCATTCGGGAAATTTATCTGTTTGCCCGAAATACTGGTCCGGCCATGTCGCCGTTCAACGCGTGGGTGTTGAGTAAAAGTCTGGAAACATTGGCTTTGAGAGTGGATAAACATTGCGAAAATGCCTTAAAAGTGGCGGAATTTTTAGAGCAGCATCCCCATGTGGAATTGGTGAAATATCCGTTTCTGAAATCTCATCCCAACTACGAAATTGCCAAAAAGCAAATGAAATTAGGCGGAAGCATTGTCGCTTTCGAAGTAAAAGGTGGCATCGAAGGCGGCAGGAATTTTCTCAATAAAATCAAGATGTGTTCATTGTCAGCCAATCTCGGCGATACCAGAACAATTGTTACGCATCCGGCTTCTACAACGCATTCCAAGCTTTCGGATGAAGAAAGAAACGAAGTCGGAATCACGGCTGGATTGGTTCGTTGTTCGGTCGGTTTAGAAAATGTGGACGATATTATTGCAGATCTAAAACAAGCGTTGGATTAGTTTTATTTGGGCAGCTATTTCCGCCCTCCGTTCCCGCTTTTTTGTTCCGCTTCGCTGCACAAAAAGAGCTCCACTCAGGTCGGGCTGCGTAAGATTTAACAATAAAAAACAGGTCACGATACACGATAAATGATGAACGTAATTTTAGAGACAAACCGGCTTTTGCTACGAGAATTAACTTCCGATGATGCAGAAGATTTTTATAAATTAAATCTAAATCCTAATGTGATAAGATATACAGGCAATTTATCTTTCAAAAGTATCGAAGAGGCGAGAGAATTCTTAGAGAATTACAAGGACTATCAAGTAAACGGTTATGGCAGATGGGCCGTAATTCTTAAAGATTCTAATCAATTTGTGGGCTGGTGCGGATTGAAATTGGGCGAAATGGAAAATGAAACGGATATTGGATTTCGCTTTTTTGAGGAAGAATGGAACAAAGGATATGCGACAGAAAGTGCAAATGCATGCTTACATTACGGATTTGAAAAGTTGAATCTAAAACGCATTATCGGAAGAGCAATGAAAGAAAATAAAGCTTCCATAAAAGTACTTCAAAAAATTGGGCTTGAATATGAGAAGGAAGCAGAACTGGATGGGAAACCCGCGGTAATTTATACAATAGAAAAATGAAAAATTCAGAACAATTATACAAAGCACTTTCCGAAAGAATTTTAGTTCTCGACGGTGCTATGGGAACCATGCTTCAGCGTTACGGTTTCGAGGAAGAAGATTACCGTGGCGAAAGGTTTAAAGATTGGAAATCACCAGTAAAAGGGAACAATGATCTTTTGTCTTTAACGCAGCCCAAAGCCATTGAAGAAGTGCATCGTAAATATTTGGAAGCCGGAGCCGACATTATCGAAACCAATACTTTTTCGGGAACCACGATTGCCATGGCCGATTATCACATGGAAGATTTGGTGTACGAACTCAATTTCGAGTCGGCAAAAATCGCCCGAAAAGTTTGCGACGAATTCACCGCCTTAACGCCTGAAAAACCAAGATTTGTAGCCGGTTCCATTGGTCCAACCAACAAAACGGCAAGTTTAAGTCCGGATGTTAACGATCCCGGTTTTCGCGCCATCACTTTTGATGAATTAAGAATGGCCTACAAACAACAGGCAGAAGCATTGCTGGACGGTGGTTCCGACATTCTTTTGGTGGAAACTATTTTCGATACGTTGAACGCAAAAGCTGCACTTTTTGCCATCGACGAAATTCAGGATGAGCGCAATATCCAGATTCCGATTATGGTTTCGGGAACCATTACCGATGCTTCCGGAAGAACCTTGAGCGGACAAACTGCAGAGGCATTTCTCATTTCTGTTTCGCATCTTAATTTGTTAAGTGTGGGTTTCAACTGCGCGTTAGGAGCCAAACAGTTAACCCCTTATCTGGAAACCATTTCCGCGAATTCCGAGTTTCATATTTCGGCTTATCCAAATGCGGGTTTACCCAATGCATTCGGACAGTACGACGAAACGCCGGAACACATGGCATCGCAAATTAAAGAATATGCCGACAAAGGTTTAATCAACATTATTGGCGGTTGCTGCGGAACAACACCGGAACATATTAAAGCGATTGCCGAACTGGTGAAAGATTATGAACCTAGAAAGCTCAAAGTAACGATATAACAATGTATCAATGTACGAATGGGAAGAATGTGACAGTAGCATTCGTGAATTTCTAAATGTTTGCATTGGTAATTTAAATAAAAGATGAACTATTTACGACTTTCTGGTCTCGAACCATTAATTATAACGCCCGATTCCAATTTTATTAACGTTGGAGAAAGAACCAATGTGGCAGGTTCTAAAAAATTTCTACGACTCATTAAAGAAGAAAAATTTTCTGAGGCGCTCGATATTGCCCGAAATCAGGTAGAAGGAGGAGCGCAGATCCTCGATGTCAATTTCGACGACGGACTTCTGGATGGGAAAGCATCAATGATTAAATTTTTGAATCTCATCGCTTCTGAACCGGATATTGCCAGAATCCCAATTATGATCGACTCTTCCAAATGGGAGATTTTGGAAGCCGGATTACAGGTAGTTCAGGGTAAGCCAGTGGTGAATTCCATTTCGTTGAAGGAAGGTGAAACCGAATTCATCAATCACGCAAAAGCCATTAAACGATATGGTGCCGCAGCAATTGTGATGGCGTTTGATGAGGTAGGACAAGCCGATAATTATGATCGAAGAATAGAAATTTGTACCCGGAGTTACAAGATTTTAACGGAGGTCATCGGGTTTCCGCCAGAAGATATTATTTTCGATTTGAATATTTTCCCCGTTGCTACCGGGATGGAAGAGCACCGCAAAAATGCATTAGATTTCATTGAAGCAACGAGATGGGTTCGTGAAAATCTTCCGGGAGTTTCTGTTTCTGGAGGTGTTTCGAACGTGTCGTTTTCGTTTCGTGGGAATGACAGGGTGCGCGAAGCGATGCATTCCGTATTTCTATATTATGCCATTCAGGCGGGAATGAATATGGGAATTGTAAACCCAACCATGCTGGAGGTGTACGATGAAATTCCGAAAGATTTACTGGAGCTGGTGGAAGATGTAATGCTCGATCGGCGAGAAGATGCAACAGAAAGACTTTTGGATTATTCTGAAAAGAATAAATCGGTAAAAAAGGAAATCGTTGAAAACCTCGAATGGCGAAATGCACCACTTCAAGATCGTATTACGCACTCTTTGGTGAAGGGAATTGATCGTTTTATTGAAGAAGATGTCGAGCAGGCAAGGCAAGAGTCAGAGAAACCATTGCACGTAATCGAAGGGCATTTAATGACGGGAATGGGTGTTGTGGGAGATCTCTTCGGAAGCGGGAAAATGTTTCTGCCCCAAGTGGTAAAATCGGCAAGGGTAATGAAAAAGGCGGTGGCGTATCTGCAACCTTTTATCGAAGCAGAGAAAGATTCAGCACAAAGATCCAACGGAAAGATCCTCATGGCGACGGTGAAAGGCGATGTTCACGATATTGGGAAAAATATTGTGAGTGTGGTGTTGGGCTGTAACAATTACGAAATTGTCGATTTAGGGGTGATGGTACCCGCTGAAAAAATTATTCAAACTGCCATTGATGAAAATGTGGATGTGATTGGTTTAAGTGGACTCATTACTCCAAGTTTGGACGAAATGGTACACGTTGCCAATGAATTACAGCGTCAAAACCTTAATTTTCCGTTGTTGATTGGTGGAGCCACCACTTCCAAAGCGCATACCGCCGTAAAAATTGACCCAAAATACAACAATGCTGTGGTTCATGTAAATGATGCTTCCAGAGCAGTTGGGGTGGTGAGTGCTTTGCTCAATAAAGAAAAATCGACCGGATATTCTTTGGAATTAAAGAAAGATTACGAAGAATTTCGAGAAAAATTCCTGAACCGTCAGGTGGAGAAAGAATACATTTCGATTGAGGAAGCCAGAAAGCAGAAGTTTAAAATAGATTGGGAACAGGAAGAAATATTCAAACCTCAAAATCTAGGAATACAAATTATTGAAAACCAAAATTTACAAGAACTGGTAGAGTTTATCGACTGGTCGCCGTTTTTCAGAAGTTGGGATCTTCACGGGAAATATCCAAATATTTTAACCGATAATGTCGTTGGCGAACAAGCTACCGAATTATTTGCCGATGCTCAAAAAATGCTCAAGAAAATTCTGGATGAACGACTGTTAACCGCCAAAGCCATTTTTGGAATTTTTCCTGCGAATGCGAATGATCAGGATGATATTGAACTCCAAAGCAATGGCGAAACTTTTTTCTTCAGAACCCTTCGTCAGCAGTTGAAGAAATCTGAAGGGAAAGAATACTTGGCTTTATCGGATTTTATCGCACCGAAATCTTCAGGAAAAGAAGATTATGTTGGTGCTTTCTGTGTTTGTGCAGGTTTTGGCACCGAAGAATTGGCCAAAAAGTATGAAGACGATAACGACGATTACAGCGCCATTATGGTAAAAGCATTGGCTGATCGTTTTGCAGAGGCCTTTGCGGAATATTTACATAAAAAAGTGAGAACCAAAATATGGGGCTATGCAGCCGATGAAGATTTGGATAATGAGGCATTAATTTCTGAAAAATACAAAGGAATTCGTCCGGCTCCCGGTTATCCTGCCTGTCCGGATCATTTGGATAAATTGACGATTTGGGACTTGCTGAAAGTAAAAGAAAATATCGGTGTTGAGCTGACTTCGAGTTTAGCCATGTGGCCAACGGCAGCGGTTTCGGGTTATTATTTCGGAAGTCCGCACGCCAAGTATTTTGGAGTTGGGAAAATAAAAGAAGATCAGCTGGAAGATTTTGCAAAACGCAAACAGGTAGATTTGGAGTATGCCAGGAAATGGCTGGCGCCAATGTTAGTTGATTAGGAATAGATCTTGAGATACTGATAACGCTTTCGTTGAAATACACTTTGCGTGAGCGATGGAAGCGGTTACCCCGCAGAAAGCGATGGAAAATGCTACTGGCTTGAGGAGTAGAAGCGGACGTAGCGACCCGATGCGGAGGGTTTTTTTGAATTTGGGAGTGGCGGCGAAGCCGCCGCTCCCAAATTCAAAAAATAAAAAGGAGAGGGGCAAGCCCAAAAAAATATAAAAACAAATGGACTTATAATAAAATATGAAAATCACTGACCACATAAAAAACGCCAACGGCAAAACCCTTTTTTCCTTCGAAATAGTACCACCACCAAAAGGGGTTGGAATTGCCGATTTGTACGAAAATATTGATCCTTTGATGGAGTTTAAGCCACCCTTTATTGACGTCACGACGTCCAGAGAAGAATATGTATTCATCGAAAAAGGAAACGGACTTTTAGAAAGAAAAACCACCAGAATGCGTCCCGGAACGTTGGGGATTTGTGCGGCCATTCAACATAAATACAATGTGGATACAGTACCGCACGTGTTGTGTGGTGGATTTACAAAGGAAGAAACCGAATATCTTTTAGTGGACTGTATGTATTTGGGAATCAATAATATCATGGCTCTTCGTGGAGATGCGATGAAAGGCGAGAAATATTTTGAGCCCGCAAAAGGCGGAAATCATTATGCCTCCGATTTGGTATCGCAAATTCAGGATTTGGGGAGCGGAAAATACCTGAGCGGCGAAATTGTTTGTGAAGAACACAACTCTTTTTGCATCGGGGTTGCTGGCTATCCCGAGAAACATATTGAAGCACCTTCTATGAATTATGACCTGCAAATGCTCAAGAAAAAGGTAGAGGCAGGTGCCGATTATATTGTGACCCAAATGTTTTTCGATAATCAAAAATATTTTGAGTTTGTGAGCGCCGCAAGAGCCATGGGAATTGATGTTCCGATAATTCCGGGCATAAAACCGATTGCCACAAAAAAACACCTTCAGCTTTTGCCCCAGGTTTTTAAGATTGACATACCCGAAATGTTGATTTCAGAAGTGCTGAAATGCAAAGACAATAGAGACGTTCGCGAGGTGGGCGTAGAATGGGCCATTCAGCAATGCAAAGAATTGTTGGATTTTGGAGTTCCTGTTTTACATTTTTATTCCATGGGGAAAAGCAATAATATTCTGAAAATAGGAAGGGAGGTTTTGTAATAAAAAAAAGCACTATTAAATTGATAGTGCTTTTTTAGTTTTATTGATTCAGGAAATTAACAAGCTTTATTAAATCGGGTTCCTGATTCATTTTGATGTTGTTCTTTTTGATGAAATTTTTTAGTTCATCGGCTTTATCCGGAAAAGATTTAATTAAATCTTTATCATTTTTAGGTACTCTAATCATATTGTCTGCCGTACGGATGAAGTAAATAGGTTTCTCGGTTTCGAACCTTGCAGGCGTACCAGGAATCAGTGAATTGGGTGCCGGAACCGGATCATAAAACTTGGTGATCACCTTTTTTAACAGACGCGTTTTTCCGCTTGCCAATTCAAAAAAATAGCCGGCATATTGGTCGAAAGTATTAACGAAAACCAGTTTTAAACCATTATCAAAAGTGAATTTGGGATAAGATTCTTCACGGGGTAATTCGTAAACATTCCGCTGTTCCAAAAGTTCTATGGTATCTAAAAAAGTGTTGTACCGAATGGGAATCTTCCCCGATGTGTCACCTACTCGCGCATCTTCAAAAGTGGCGGTATAGTACGGTATTCCCTGAATATCGGAGTATTTTATTTTTTGTTTACCATTATTAATTTCATCAATAACCTTGCTGAACTTTGCCATTCTGGCAATTTCACTAACCGATGACACTTGTTGGGCCTGAGTGAAAATAATGCCTGTGAGAACCAATGCGGCAATAAGTGATTTTTTCATGACGGGATGTTGAATTTTGATCAATCAAATATACGTTAATTCTTTTGAGATAATTGCGTTGATTGTTTTTTTTTGGAGCAGAAAATCCAAAAATTTTCAGTCAAGCTGATTGTATTTTTTCATGAGATTTTCGTAAAAATTTTGGGGTAATATCCATTTAAGCGGAACTCCGATTTTTTGACCAAACGGCCCAAAATAATAGTGTGCTTTCCATCTTTTTTTAACGAGCAGTTTTTCGATATAGGCAGCAACAGCAATAGGCATGGTTCCAGCATCAACATGACTGTTCATCAACGCATATACCTTGTCAAAGGTTTTTCTGTAGGGTTCTGAAACAGCGGTTCGCACACGGTTTTCAGCAATATTGGTTTTAATGTCGCCTAAGTGCAATGCACAAACGGAGATTTTCCAAGGTGAAACTTCGTATCTGATGGCTTCAGTTACTTTATCTAATGCTGATTTTGATGCAGAGTAAAATCCACGGAAAGGCAATCCCATTTCGGAACCAATGCTTGAAATATTAATGATTTTCCCCGATTGCTGTTCCCGCATTTTGGGAAGCACGGCGTTCATCATTTGCACGGAGCCAACAAGATTCAAATTGAATAACCTGAGAATTTCTTCCTGCGACGAACCTTCCACAGGACCCACCATGCCCATGCCGGCATTGTTGATCAATACATCGATGTTGTCTTCTGTTTCTAAAATCTGCGAAACAGCATTCTTAATTTGTGTGTCATCAGTTACATCCGTGGGAACCGTGGTGAAGTGATTTGAGACGGTGTTTTTACGGCTTAGCCCATAAACATGGTGCCCTTTTTTACCGAAAAACTCGGCCAGTGCAAAACCAATGCCTGCCGAACTTCCTGTGATGATGATGGTTTGTGGATGATCGCTCATTTGAGGTAAAATTACTGTAAAATGCTCTTTAAGTCTTCCCAAAAGCGCGGGTACGATTTTTCTACCACTTCTTCATTCTCTATGATAAGCGGTTTCAAAAGGCAATAGGGCGCAAAACTCATGGCCATTCGGTGGTCGTTATATGTTGCGATAGCAATATGCTCGTTGGGTTCAAAGAATTTTTGTGAGGTGATGGAATCTTCAGTAATCTCAGCGATGCAGCCAATTTTGAAGAGTTCATCTTTCAATGCCTGTAGGCGGTCTGTTTCCTTTATTTTCAAGGTGTGCAGTCCACGCAATTCGAAAGGGATTTTTAGAGCTGTTGCCGTTACACAGACAGTTTGGGCAATATCCGGGCAGTCGTTCATCTCCAAGATGATTTTTTCGGGATATGTGAAATGATGGTCCGGTAAAAGAGAAATTCTACTTTCTGCATCTTCGGAAATGGTATTTACACCAAAGTTTTCCCAATAAATCTCTTTCAACACCGAGTCGCCCTGCAAAGAATGAGGACGAAAACTTTGCAAATTAATACTCTGCTTTCCGATGGCGGCAAGCGAATAAAAATACGACGCCGAACTCCAGTCACTTTCCACAACAAACTTCTGAAGTAGCGAGTTTTTGTTTTGCGGAAGGTCCGAAAATATCTGAATACGGTTTCCTCGCCATCGGCTGCAAATACCGGTGTTTTTAAGGATTTTGAGAGTCATTTCCAGATAAGGGCGCGAGGTAATTTCACCTTTAAGATTAATTTCTAAACCGTTTTCTAATGAACCACCAATTAGCATTAATGCGGAAATAAACTGGCTGGAAATATTGGCTGCCACCCTCACAGAATTTTTTTGGAGTTTCTTTCCTGTAATTTTGAGTGGCGGAAAACCTTCCGTTTCAGTGTAAGAAATATCTGCACCCAACTCTCTCAATGCATCGACCAGAAATTTGATAGGTCGCTGTTTCATTCTGTCGGAACCCGTTAGAAGCACCGTTCTGCCATCTTGTATTGCAAAGTAGGCAGTAAGAAAACGCATTGCTGTGCCGGCATGGTGAATGTCAATTACAGTGCTGTCAGTGTTTAGCGCACTTTTCAAAATTTGGGTATCTTGTGAATCCGAAAGATTTTCGATCAGCAGATTTCCAAAAAGATGATCCAAAATCAGCAGCCGGTTCGATATGCTTTTTGAACCGTTAATTTGCAGTGTAACATTCGGTTTTAAAGTCGATTTTTCTAATTGCATAAATTTCTTGCTGAATCTAAGGTGCCGAATTATTGAAGTTTTTCGTTATTCTGATGTCTTTCAAAATCCCGTTCTGTTTTCTTTTTCATTTTTTGGTCAAACGCCTCTTGCAAATCAATACCTGTTTGGTTGGCTAGGCAAAGCGTTACAAAAAGCACATCGGCCAATTCTTCGCCCAAATTTTTGGATCGATCCGATTCTTTTTCGCTTTGTTCACCGTATCTTCTTGCAATAATTCTGGCCACTTCTCCCACTTCTTCGGTTAGGATCGCCATGTTCGTTAATTCATTAAAATATCGAACGCCGACGGTCTTAATCCACTCATCGACTTGTTTTTGCAATTGTGAAATTTCGCGAGGTTTGTCCATGATATCTATTATTGGTAAGCTCCAATCGTTGGCGGATTGCTTCTTGGGTTACCCACAATATCATTGAAAGGTAATGTAATAGTGCTGCCTTTTCCTTTGGCGGGCGAAGCCGCTTTCACGCGTAGATTCATTTTCTGTGTAAAATAATTTTCGAACTGTGGATCCTGATTTTTCAACGAAGCCCCATCCATTGTGTAACCCGGATTTGCACCTTGTTTTACCAAACAATTTTGGAATGTATAACTAAAGGTTTGTCCAGTTGTTGCTTTAAACTGAATTGAATTGTCCTTTTCACCGTAAACAATAGTGTTGCGAATATTTAGGTTGAGAGCTCCTTGTTCAGTCGTCGTTCTGTTTACATACTCGTTAGTGGCATAAATTCCCAGTCCTGGCATTGCACCATTCATTTGCCAATAATTGGCCAAGGTAGAATGCGTGATCGTGTAGGTACCTCCTTTAAAAATTCCTAAATCCGCTTCACCACAGTTGTTCATCACTAAATTTTTGGCAGTAATGGTAGAATTCACTGCGAAAATTCCATATTCCTGATGGGTATGAATGATGGAGTTGCTGATATTGGCAACAGTTTGTGTCATTTCTAAACCACGAGTTCCGCCGAAAACTTTTGCATAGTTCATGGATAGTTTTGCGTTGGGTTCAAAATAAATTCCGTTCCAGTTTTTAGGAATGGTGTCGTATTTGGTATCGCTGCGATCTCCACGGAAAATAACATCTTTTCCTAAACTTCCATTCACATTCAGGGTGCTATTTTTGGAAATTTGCATTCCGCTGTTTTTGCGGAAGTACACTTTGGTTCCGGGTTGGATGTCTAGTGTTTTTCCTTCGGCTAAAGTTAATTTGCCGAAAATAATTTTGGCTTTGTTATTGGTCCACGTTGTGTTATCAGATAAAACATTGGGGTTAGTATCGGTTTGAATATAGTATTCTGCATCCTGCACTACAGAAAACAACGTGACATGTTGGCTTCCCGCAGGCGTCTGGAAGAGCACGCGATCTTCTGCAATAGCTTCGGGTGCATTGGCAACTGGCGCTATTTCTACAAAAACATAAAGGGAATCTTTTCTTCTCAGTGGCACATTGGTGAATTCGGTTCCTGCTTTTCCATCCACATTAATTCTGTAGAGGGAAGCACTGCCGCTTTCTAATGAAATTTTAGGAATCATCACGTCTTTGTCCTCGTTGTTATACACTTTTACGGCATAGGTTTCCGAGCGCATCTGATTGTAAACGGTATCACAAAAAACCGTATCTGTAGAAAATCTCAAAAGTTGAGATGGGCTATCAAAACTTATATCGTCTCGGCTACAGGCAATTGCAGTAAGTAAGATCCAAAATGAAAGACCTAATAGGAGGTTGAATTTCTTGTTCATTGATGAAATTATAGAAGTTTCAAATTTAATTAAAATTGTTGAACCATAAAATTTTGAGATTTCTTAAAATGCGGTTTGCGAATTAGAAAAATATTTGTACTTTTGCAACCTAAAATTCTGCAGAGAAAAATCCATTACTCATTTCGAAGCGAATTTTGTGTAAAAAATTTAAAATAAATTGATTATGAAAAACGGAATTCACCCAGAAAATTATAGATTAGTCGTATTCAAAGATATGAGTAACGACGATGTGTTTCTTTGCAAATCTACTGCTGAAACCAGAGATACCATTGAATATGATGGAGAAACTTATCCTTTGATCAAAATGGAAATCTCTTCCACTTCTCACCCTTTCTACACTGGTAAAGTGAAATTGGTTGATACAGCAGGTAGAGTTGATAAATTCATGAACAAATACAAAAAATTCGCGAAGTAATTTTTTATTAATAGACTATAAATCTCCAGATTTTTCTGGAGATTTTTTTTGTTATTGAAAATGCGGTTCCTCGTCTGGTGCATCAAACGTCGGAACGAAAAATACAGTCAAGAGTCTTATGATAACTGCAGCGGCCAGCAAAATGATAAAAAATGAGCTTGAGTTCTTCATTTATTCTTTTTCGTTGCTGAACAAATCTACAAAAAAGTTTATTTTTACGGTAAAATTATACCGATATGCAACTTGTTTTTTCTGATGCCCAGTTTTGGGAAGATTTTCTGCCCCTCACGTTTACAAGACCCGTAGCAGAAATGCGTTGCGGTATTCTTACTTTTACGGAAAGATGGCAAAAACTTTTGGATACGCAGGAGATTTCATTTATTACCGAAGATTTTTTGCAGGAAAAATTTAAGCACCCTCATCCTAAAGAAAGTTTGTTTATTGTTCCCAATTTTTTACCCACCAAAAGCGTTCTTGATCAAATTAAGAATTTAAAATTGGGCGATGCTTTAGTGTACGAAAATGAATTGCTCGTCGCCAAGGTGAATATGGAAGATTTCTCCCTGAATCAGATTGAAAAAATGACTGACATTCATGAAGAACTGCTTTTTTTTCGTCAACCCACAGATTTATTTTCCTTCAATGAAAAAGCCATCGACTTCGATTATGAGCTTCTGACAAAAGGCAAAGTATCGCAGGAATTATCAAAAACCAGTGGGTTTTTAGGAAATATCGACGATCTCTTTATAGAGGAAGGCGCTTCGGTGGAATTTTCTACGCTCAATACCAAATCCGGTAAAATTTATATCGGGAAAAATGCTGAAGTGATGGAAGGGTGTCATCTTCGCGGTCCCATTGCGTTGTGTGAAGAATCCAAGTTCAATTTGGGTGCAAAAGTTTATGGTGCCACAACAATTGGTCCGCATTCTAAAGTGGGTGGCGAGGTAAATAATATTGTAATTTTTGGATATTCTAATAAGGGGCACGATGGTTTTGTAGGCAATTCGGTGATCGGGGAGTGGTGCAATCTGGGTGCAGACACCAATTCTTCCAATCTTAAAAATAATTATGCCACTGTGAAATTATGGAATTACAGGAGCAAAAGATTCTTGGATACGGGTCTTCAGTTTGCAGGTCTTATTATGGGTGATCATTCCAAAACCGCCATTAATACACAACTTAACACGGGTACTATCGTTGGTGTTGCTGCTAATATTTTCAAAATTGGCTTCCCTCCCAATCTAGTAGAAAATTTTAGTTGGGGCGGAATGAAAGGCGACGAGAAATTTAAGCTTGAGAAAGCTTATGAAGTCGCCGAAAAAGCCATGGCGAGAAGAAAAGTGCCATTTGCCGATGCAGAGAGGAATATTTTGAAGTATATTTATAATGAGTTTTAGGTTGTAAATGGTCTTTTGCACGTTAAAGCAGAAATAAAATCAAGCTTTTACATTTTCACTATCTTTGCAAAAATTTTCAATAGAGTCAATGACAAAAAGCGGAACAATAGAACTTATGTCTCCTGCCGGTGATTTCACTGCGCTTCAGGCGGCAATTGATAACGGTGCAGATTCGGTGTACTTTGGTGTGGAGCAGCTCAATATGAGAGCGCGCGCTTCCATGAACTTCACCATCGATGATTTGCCCGAAATCGCCAGTAGATGTGCCGAGAAAGGGGTACGTACTTATCTTACTTTAAATACCATTATATACGATCACGATTTGTCCATCATCAAAACGCTGTTGGATAAGGCGAAATCTGCGGGTTTAACGGCGGTGATCGCGATGGATCAGGCCGTTATTGCTTATGCCCGGCAAATTGGGATGGAAGTGCATATCTCCACCCAAATCAATATTACCAATATTGAAACGGTAAAATTCTATGCATTGTTTGCTGATACCATGGTGATGAGCCGAGAACTTTCTATTACTCAAATCAAAAAGATATGTGATCAGATTGTTAAAGAGCAGGTAAAAGGTCCGAATGGCAATCTTGTAGAAGTTGAGATTTTCGGTCACGGTGCGCTTTGCATGGCTGTTTCCGGGAAATGTTACCTCAGTTTACATTCAAGCAACTCCTCTGCAAACCGCGGCGCATGTAAGCAGAACTGCCGTAAAAAATATACCGTTATCGATCAGGAAACAGGATTTGAAATAGAACTGGATAACGAATACATGATGTCACCAAAAGATTTGTGTACCATCGGTTTCCTAGATCAGATCGTAGATGCAGGGGTGAAAGTTCTGAAAGTTGAAGGTCGCGGAAGAGCGCCAGAATATGTGGCAACCGTTACCAAATGTTATCGGGAAGCAATTGATGCCATCGCTGCCGGAACATTTAGCCAGGAGAAAGTGGAAGGTTGGATGAAACAATTGGAAACTGTTTACAACAGAGGTTTTTGGAGTGGCTATTATTTGGGACAGGAATTGGGAGAATGGTCTGCAATTTCTGGTTCTGCGGCAACTCAGAAGAAAGTATATATCGGGAAAGGCCGACATTTCTATCCAAAATCCAATATTGCCGAATTTTTGATTGAGGCATACGACATCAACGTGGGCGATAAAGTATTGATTCAGGGTCCTACAACAGGGTCACAGGAGATGGTGATGGAAGCCATGCAGGTAGATCAAAAACCGCAAGCCGACAAAGCCACAAAATCGGACGTCATTACCTTTAAGACTGATTTCAGGGTAAGACCCAGCGATAAACTGTATAAAATTGTGGAAGCGTAAAAATTACTGCATCAGTGTATTGACTGTAAGTATTTTAGTTTTTTTTCGCTTACCTTGATTCTTTTTTATTTAATTTATGGTAATCATCACGCTGCAACGCGACAAATGTATTGGATGTAATTACTGCGCCGAATTTGCACCCGAATTTTTCCGGATGTCAAAGAAGGACGGTAAATCAGTGCTGTTGAAGTCGGTGGACAAAAAAGGATTTCATACCATTAAAGTACCCAATCCTGAAGCTTTCGAACCAAGCGAAAAGGCGGCAAAAGCGTGTCCGGTAAAAATTATTTCGGTGAAGGAAGTGTAGTTTGAAGTGAAATTTTTCTTTATTCAACTACACCCATCGATGAAAATTTGATTTGAATGAAAAAGTCCGAACTCCGCGAAAAGTATTTAAAAAAGAGGGAAGCTTTATCCAAAGATGAGGTTTTGACCAAGTCGGCACAGATTTTTGAAAATTTTGTCGATTTTTTTAAACTAGAAAAAATGCAAAATGTTCACTGCTTTCTTTCAATTCCCGAGAAGGGTGAAGTAGATACTTCATTGTTTGTGGAGACATTTTTTAAACATCAAGTCAACGTCTTTGTTCCCAAAATTGTAAACAAAAAGATGATCTCGGTAACGCTTACCGCTGATACTCAGTTGAAGAAGAACGCATGGGGAATTACCGAGCCGGAAAGCAACGATAATACCGAATTGAATTCGTTTGACCTCGTGCTGACGCCACTTTTGTACTGTGATGCTCACGGAAACAGAGTTGGGTATGGCAAAGGTTATTACGACGGATTTTTCGAAAAGTTAACGCCTCATTCTATTAAGGTGGGTGTCAGTTTTTTTAATCCACAGGAAGAGATTGACGATTCTTGGGAAAAGGATATTCCCCTCGATTATTTAGTAACGCCAACGGAAGTGCTATCTTTCGGAGGTTTTACATCAAAATCGACGAAATAAAACTGAAATTCTTTTTTGAATTTAACTGGCGTTAGCTTTAATGTGTATTGAGCATTTTTTTCGAAAACACCAATTGATTTATCGTTTTTATCAAAATATTCAACACTAAATTTAGCAAAATCCAGCGTGTCTTTTCCTTTAATTTCTTTAGATACCAGGAGATTACCTACTTTCGCGGTTTTTACTTTGAAGCTGTCTAGTTGTTTGAGGATAGGTTTCAGCTGATCCGGACCTTTTTCTGCAAAGTAACTCTTCATCTGGGCATAAATAACAGAATCAATTTCAGTATCGCGTTTTCCCGATGTGTAAAGCGTTGACAAATCCAGGAGTTCCTGAATTTTCTGTTTTGTAATAAACTCAATCGCCTGCACGCTGTCCATTTTATTGACTGGGTAGGTTTTCTTGTTATTATTGTTGCGAACAATCTGTAGATCAGATATTCCCTGTGATTCCTTCTTGCATCCAATCATTAACAGAAACAGCCAGAAAAAGGTAAAAACCAATTTATTTCTTTTCATCGGAGATAATTTTAAATTTAATCATACTAATTTTTCCGAATTTATCATTCTTAATTTCAATGACTTCCAGATTTTCCAAAGAAGTAGTAGGTAAAGTGACCAGACTAATATAGCGTTGCTTGTCCATGGTTTCAACACCATACGTATCATTATCGAACACTTGAAAAATAGTGGCATCATCGCTGATCAGGTTGTTGAGTTCTACTCTTTTTCGCTTCAAATCTTTCATATTTCTCGTGTAGAAATATAGCATTTGCGCGTAATCGTTGGGTTTCAGCTCAATGTTTTCAACTTCGGGTGCGGTTTCCAGGTTTCGATAAATGGTATCTGTTCGGTAATAGGGAGAGGAAACGACCATCCTCAGGGTTTTTGATTTTGTAGTGTAAACAAACTGCTCATTGGGTTTTGCCGTGTAGAGAATAGGGGATTCATTTTCACGCAAAATCTGAAGCTGCAATTCGGCATTAATTTTAGAATTTCTGTCAGCGTCGCTAAAACTGTAATAGAATTTTTTACTAAAGAGATCATCTTTAAAACCCAAAAGTCCGACAAAGACCGCCAAAATCACTGAAATTCCCAACCAAAGGTATTTTTTTACAACCGCAAAAGGCGAATTTTGTTCTGTGGTATCATAAGTGGATAAATCGCGCTTATTGATGCTAATGTTTTGATTATCATGTGCGCTATTTTGTAAATCAATATTCTCAGCAGAGGTTTTGGTGGGTTGCTCTGTGGTTTTAGGAGTTAGAATAGGATTTTCTTCTTCAATTTTAATTAATGATGTATTTTTATTAAAATTTTGAGAATCTTCTATTTCATTGGAGGATGGATTTTGATCTCCCGCTGCAATTTCTGAGGGCAACTGATGATTCTTTTTAAAATCGTACCAGGAAACGTAACCCACGTAAATACTAAGGATATTAAGCATATCAATTCTCGGGAGTTTGGAAACCGGCGAGGATTTAAAATAAGTATAGAAGGACTTTTCAGATATATTTCCTTTAGCAATTTTTCTTAAATCCTCCTGAAAATAAATGATATCAATACCTTTCCACTTCGAAATGTCTTCGAAGGAAGGCGTGTGATTCACTAAATACTGGGCCTGAACCTCATTTTTTAGCTGCTCAAAGTGTAAAATATCAAACTCGTTCAATGTTTAAATTTCTTTAAAATATTGATTTACAGTACTAATTATTTGTAAAACAGTTTTACAAAGATATTACAATTAATTTTCTGACACAAATTTTTTTATCGCTATACCTTTGTCCCGTTCAAATGAATGAACAGAACAACCGAATTTTAAAAAACAATTAAATTTAATTATTATGAAAAAGTCATTATTCGTAGCTGGTATCGCTGCTTTAGCTCTTGTAGCTTGTAAAAAAACTGAAACTGTTGAATCTGCTAACGCTGCTGATTCTGCTGCTACTGCTGTAGCTGATTCTGCTGCTGTTGTAGCTGATTCTGCTGCTCACGTTGTTGATTCTGCTGCTACTGTAACTGTAGACGCTGCTAAAGATGCTGCTGCTGCTACTACTACTGCTGCTGGTGAAGTTGCTAAAGATGCTGCTAAAGGAGCTGCTGATGCTGCTAAAGGAGCTGCAACTGCTGCTAAAGATGCTGCTAAAGATGCTAAAGAAGCTGTAAAAGAAGCTACTAAATAATTAGTAACGATCTTACAAAAAATAACCGTTTCTCCCTGAGAAGCGGTTTTTTTTATGACTTCTTTTGTCGTAATATCTCGTAGCAGGTAATTGCAACGGCATTACTGAGATTGAGCGAATCAATTGTTCCCGCCATTGGAATGAGGATATTTTCAGATCGCCCGATCCAAAAGTCGCTAATGCCCGAATGCTCGGTACCAAAAATAACAGCGGCCTTTTGCCGAAAATTTTTATTGTAAAGATCTTCTGCGCTCTCATCCATGAAGGTTGAGTAAATGTTGAACTCGTGATGCTCAAGAAAAGCAAGTGTTTCTTCGTTATCAGCGGCAAAGATATTCATTCCAAACAAACATCCTACGCTGGATCGGATCACATTGGGATTGAAAAAATCAGCTTTGGTGTCAGTCACAATCAACGCATCAATAGCAAATGCTTCGCAACTCCTTAAAATAGCGCCAAGATTTCCTGGCTTTTCAGCACCTTCCACAATAATGATAGATGCATTTTCTTTTGGCGTAAAGTCTTTTAAGTCGTTTTTTTTCTCATGATATATACCGATGATACCTTCTGAAGTCCCGCGGTACGCGAGTTTTTCGTAAACTTTGCCACTAATCAAATGGGTTTTTGCTTCTGGTAATGTATTGCTGAATAGTTCTTCCACAATAAAAAACTCAGAGGGTTCAAAACCAAATTTCAACGCTCGTGCATTCTCCTGTTGTCCTTCAACAATGAAAAACCCGGATTTTTTCCTAAATCGATTATCAGACAATAACCTTGAGAGGTTTTTTATTTTGTCGTTATGTATGCTTTCAATCATGCTTCTGTTCTTCAGTACTTTCTTGCTCGGTTTCTATAAAAAGACTGTCCGGGTCTTCAGCTGATCTTTCAATGAGTGCTTCCGGAAGACTTTTGGTGGCCTTTGCGCCCAGTTGTTTTAGTTTTTGCACGCTTCCTACTAAATTTCCTCTTCCGCTTACCAGCTTTTTCATTGCGTTTTCGTAATCGCCTTTTGCATCATCCATCTTCTTTCCTATTTTCAGTAGATCACTTACAAATCCTTCAAACTTATCATACAATGCACCGGCTTGTCTTGCGATTTCCGTCGCATTTTTATTTTGATCATCTCGTTTCCAAACGTCAGATATTAATTTTAGGTAAGCTATTAAATTGGTAGGACTTAGCAAAATGACGTGTTTTCTATAGGCGTAATTCCACAATTGAGGATCTGCCTGCAATGCAGTTAAAAACGCCGATTCTACGGGCACAAACATGATGGTAAAATCCAGTGATTCCTTCAGGTGGTCGTATCTTTTCTCAGCAAGCGTATCTACGTGACGCTTCATGGCGGCAATGTGCAAGGCAAGATTTTGCTTCCTTTGATCATCATCTTCCGCCGAAACCAGACGTTCATAGGCATTTAAAGAAACTTTGGAATCAATGATCACCAGTTGGTTTCCTGGCAGTTTAAGAACGAAATCGGGTCTTTGGTTTTCGCCGTTCTCATTTTTAATGTTGTATTGGGAAAAATATTCCCGATCTTTCGTTAAACCGGAATCTTCCAATATGCGTTCAAGAATCATTTCTCCCCAGTCGCCCTGGCTTTTGGTTTGGCCTTTCAAAGCAGTTGCGAGATTATTTGCTTCCTGACTGATTTTGTTGGTTTGCTCCATCATAAGTTTAATGGTGCTGTTTAATGAAAATCTTTCGCGGGCTTCGTTTTCATACACCTCGTCCACTCTTTTTTTGAAGGTTTGAAGATTTTCTCCTAAAGGTTTAAGCAATAAGTTCAGGTTTTCTTTGTTGGTATCGGTAAATTTCTTCGATTTTTCTTCCAAGATGTTGTTGGCTAGATTCTGAAACTCCTCTTTGGCCAAATGCTGAATTTTTATAATTTCTTCCTTCTGATTATCAAGGGATTTTTGAAGACCATCGTTTTGCGCCGCAAGTTGTGACTTCAGGGCGATTAAACTTTGCTTTTCATCCTGAAGATTTTTTATTTCTACTGTTTGATTGTGGTTAATTTCCTGCTGTTCTTCTATTTTTTTATTCTGCGCATTATTTTCTGCAGAAATTCTGGAGATTTCGTTTTGAAGTTGATTTAGAAAATCAGTCTGCTTTTCACGGCTCGTTTTTTCATCAGTTAAGAGATCACTGATTTCTTTTATTTTCTCAGTAGAATTTGCAAGATCCGACTGGGTTCGGATGAATTGATTATTTAGTTCATTATGAACTTCTCGGGAAACGGTGGATGATTTCTGAAAAAAATACAAAATGACGGCTCCAATAATGCCGCCCACAAAAAATCCGATGAATAAATATGTTAGATCCATTTTTCAAAAATACGAAGATTGAGGTGATTCATAACATTCATTGATCGAGTAAATTTTCGAGAATTGTGGGAATCATCGTTTACGTTTGGTTGAGATGCGTTTTTATTTACTTAATTCTTAAAAAAGCTTTTGCCAATTCTATCATTTTTGGGTCGCCGGTGTACTTTTCATGTTCGTCGGATAGTTTGACTGTGGGGATCCATTCTTTATTCTCTGCCTGCACACCGATGAGTTTCATCACGATATTCATAGGTTTTAAACCCACATCATTGGTTAAGTTGGTCCCGATTCCAAAAGAAATACCGATTTTTCCATTGCAATATTTGGTGATCTCTTCTACTTTTTCGAGATTAAGTCCATCAGAAAAAATAATGTATTTGTACAGTGGATTGATGCCATTCTTCTGATAATGAGCTATGGTTTTATCAGTGAATTCTAGCGGATCTCCGCTGTCGTGCCGCACACCATCAAAGAGTTTGGTGAACATTTTATCGAATTGCTGAAAGAAAACGTCCGTGGTGAATGTATCCGAGAGGGCCACGCCCAGATCGCCTCTGTAGATATCGGTCCAATGTTCGAGGGCAATTTTGTTGGCCATTTTAAAACCATATTCCGCTGCATGAAACATGAACCATTCGTGTGCATGCGTTCCGATAGGTTTCACGCCATATTTCATTGCAAAGTGAACATTGGAAGTGCCAATGAATGTTGAATCTTTTTTGTTGAGTGCATTCACGACAATATCCTGAACTTTGTAGGAATGTCTTCTTCTGGTTCCAAATTCCGCGAAGGTAACTCCTAATTCATTTAATTTATGGGCTTTTTCCAACGTTGTTTCAATCACGGTTTCGTTGGAATTTCGTTCCATGTGGTTCATTTCATAATGAAGCTCCGAAATTAAAGCAAGCAAAGGGACTTCCCATAGAATAGTGCGATACCATAAACCTTCTACCGTCACTTTAATTTCATTCTCGTGTTGCTCAATGGTTACTTCCGATGGGTCGTAGTGGTAACCTTCCAGGAAATCAAGATAAGGCAAATCGATATAGGGACACGTTTTTGCCATAAACGCTTTTTCTTCGGTAGTAAGTTGCAACTGCGCCATTGCATTCACCGCACTTCGAAGGGCTGTAGCAAACCCCTCCGGGAACTGGTGTTTTCCACGATTGATGAATTCGTATTTTACATTTTGGCTGGGGAAAAGTTTTACCACAGCATTTTGCATGGTAATTTTATAGAAATCGTTGTCGAGAATAGATTTCAGGCGAATTTCTGTCATTATGAACTGTATTACTTTACGCAAATGTAGAAATTCAAAAATGAAAAATCGCCCTTTGAAGTGCGATTTTGTGAGGTTTGCTTGGGGGAAACAACAACAAAATTTTCGTCAACTTGTTTTTCTACCTATGAATTAAACATCCAAACTTATTTTTTCAGTTGGTCGATACAATTATTCAATGGCGTTTTTTACAATGGGCTGCAAAATTTTAATTGTTGAATTTTGGTGCTCTTAATGTTTAATGAATTTAAAGGATTTCAGTCCTTCCGAAGTTTGGATGGAAATAACATAGGTTGCTGACGGTAGCTGCGCTACTTTAATTCGTTTTTCGTTTCCGGTATAAAGTAATTTCCCGCTTAAATCATGGATGAACACTTTTTCGATGTCCATGCGTGTTGTTTTGATGTATAGAAAGTCTGTGGCGGGATTGGGGAACACCACTAAACCTTTGTTGACGTTCTCGGTTCCTAAGTCTTTGGATAAGGTAATCGGCTCGCGAAAAAATGAAACTTCCATCAGTTCAGCAGGTAATTCTTCAAAATAATATGCTTCGCAGGTGTAATCTGTAAAATCTGATTCCTGGGTGTTGCTGATGTAGTAATTTTCCGCAGTGGTCGTTGTCTTCTGATCCAGATTTTTGAACCAGGTGAACTGATATTCTCCACCTGAAAGCGACTGCTGAAGGTTGGCTGATGCGCCAAGATTAACCGAAACCGTGGTGGCTTCATCGTATCTTTGCGGTGAATAAGTAAAGTTTTCTAATTTTTTATTTTTCAAGATAAAGTTCCTGATTTGCTGCGTAGTAAATCGGTTATTATCCAAAAAGGTCAATGCAGGGATGAGGTCCGGGATTTCACCAGTTATTTTATTGTTGGTCAGCGAGAGCATTTGAAGGCCTTTCAGCTGCAACAGCGTTTCGGGGAATGTTGCAATTTCGTTTTTATCCAGAAATATTTGCTCAAGATTTTTCAATACTCTTAAGGTGTGAAAACCGTCCTTAATTTTGTTATCGCTGAAATTGAGGTGGACGAGTTTGGTAAGTTGCGTAATGGCCGGCGGAAATGCTGTAAAATCGTTGCCTTGAAGAGAGAGCCATTCGAGGTTTTTATAATTAGCAAGCGGTCCCACGAAAATTGTTCCCAACTTATTATTACTTGCATTCAGTGATACAAGGCCTGTAAGTGCTCCCAGCTCATTGGGGATTTGCGTGAGTGCATTGCCTGAGATATCGAGATCCTGTAGTTTTGCCAGCGACGAAATATGGCCAAATCCTTGCGTTAGCTGATTGTTGCTTATGTTCAGTGCCATAAGTTTCGGCATTTGCGCTATCTTTTGCGGCACCATGCTTAACCCAAAATGTGAAATATCAAGCACCATCAGTTTCGTAAAATTTTGCAAAAGGCCTTCCAAATCTGCAATTTGAAAATCATTGTTGCCCAATGAAAGTTCAGTAAGCTGGGTAAGAGGGACAAGCGCCACAGTAGGGTCACCCGAAAATTTATTGTTGCTGATGTCGATACTTTTCAGCACACTGAGCGAAGAAATAGACGGTGCAACTTCACCGGAAAGTTGGTTGTTGCTGAGATCCAGTCGTTCAAGGTTTCTTAGTGAGCTCACATTGGTGGGGAAATTTCCTTTTAACCCGTTTCCGCGAAGGTTAAGTTCGGTAACGATGCCGTTCTTCACTTTTACGCCATACCAGGTTTTAGGATCCTTCTCGAAGTTCCACTGCTGGCTCCATTGGTTACCAGATGTAGCATTATAGATATTCAACAGTGCATTTCTTTCAGCAAATGAAATACTCCATTTCTGGGCAAAATAAAACTGGGAAAAAAGCAATATAAATAGTAGTTTTTTCACAAATTGTGTGTTTTTTTGAGGTACAAATATATACTAAAAGTTTAGACATAGTTCTTTATCATAAAAAAATATTCGCTGGAGTTTTGCTGTACGTTATCATCCTTGTACGTCGTGTCAGTGTTAATAGCAGTTTATTCTTTATTTTTGTCATCGTTCTAAATCGTTGCAATGAAAAATTATTACTACGGACTTCTTTTTCTGATGGCTGTTTTTTGTATTTGGTTTGTGCCGCTTTACATTCCATATGGTGGTGTTACCTCGGATTCGGTGCATTATTTTCGGTTGGCTGAGCAAATTCCTCACGTCACTTGGAGTATTTTTCCATTAGGTTATCCGTTGCTTCTTAAGTTTTTTCATTTGTTTAATGGCGATTGGTTCTGGACCGGAAAACTAAGTGGAATAATCATCTACATAGTGATCGCAGCATTTTCTTATCTTAAAAAGTTTCATTTTCGTGAGACCATCATCTTACTGATGACCAAGATTTTCTTTTACAGTTTTTTCAATATCATTTCGGAGGGATTGTTTTTGGCGTTGATGTATTTCCTGTTCTATTATTTATATCAGTTTTTTGAGGGCAATAGAAAAGGTGTACGTTTTTATATTCCGGCAGCGATATTGGTGGCGATTATGTTTTCGGTTCGATATTCTGCAGTTTATCTTTTGGTAGGGATGGGGCTTTTTTATCTATGGTGGTTTGTAAAAAGAAGAAAGGAAATCAACTTCTTTAGAAACGATTATTTTCTTTTTTTACTATATTCTGCTGTTGGCATCGGTGTGTACATGATTTTTAATTATTTGAATTTCGGAGATTTTGCGGGAGAGAAGTACAGGGCAAAACCTTATATGACAGGTATTGGGGAAGATTTTTTTCGAAATGTGGTAAGCGTTTTCAATTCGTTTAACCCTGTTTTGGGCATAAAACTTCAGGGACATAGCCCGATGGTTTTTGCGGTAGAAAGTGTTTTGATGGTGATCAACCTCATTTTCATTTATTTTTCTGTAAAAATTTGGAGGCAGTATTTTCGCAAGAACGAGGGAAGTTTTCATCAGTTATTAATTGTGATGGGATTGGTGTACACTTTCTTTTCGTTTATCACCATATTTTTTCAGGGTATTGAGGAGCTCAATATTCGATTACTTGCAGAAAGTTCGATTTGTTACTTTTTTTCTTTGATTTTTATTTGCTTTAAAGAAAAACGCTACGAGAAACCATTATTTTGGTTGGCCGCTTTTTCACTGATTTTTAATTCGCTGTATGTACTAAAGGTTCCTGAAAATTATTTAAAGAAGAAGAATGAAATTGAAAAAATATACAGCACAATGAAGGGGAAGAAATATTATTTCATTGATGATAAAGACCATGTGAGAATTGAAACATACAGAATACCGATCATTAATAAAGAAGTGAAGTATGAACATCAGAATATGAATGAAGCCATGGTGAACGGAAGCATCATGATGACTAAAGATCCAAAAGTATTCTGGATACTGAAAGACACAGTAAAACAGAAGAGGGAAGTGGTTTATTCGAGCCAGTTAAGGCAAAAATAGAAATAGCGTTTTTTTTGAGCATTTAACGTTTTAATAAAGTTGATTTTTAAGGGTGATAAAAAAAGATTTGATAGACATTGATAATCTGCTGTAAATCTTTAAAATTTAATCTACTGAGGTATTGCCGGTTAAAAAATAATTCATACTTTTGCACCCTAAAATAAAAAGCAATTAAATGCCTACTATTCAACAATTAGTAAGAAAAGGAAGAGCCACACTTGCCAAGAAGAGCAAATCGGCTGCCCTTGAATCTTGTCCACAAAGACGAGGTGTATGTACAAGAGTATATACTACCACACCTAAGAAACCAAACTCTGCACTGCGTAAAGTAGCAAGGGTAAGACTTTCTAACGGTAAAGAAGTCAACGCTTATATCCCGGGCGAAGGACATAATCTTCAAGAGCACTCGATAGTATTGGTAAGAGGCGGAAGGGTGAAAGACCTACCGGGAGTACGTTATCACATTGTTCGTGGAGCTTTGGATACCGCAGGAGTTAACGGAAGAACTCAGAGAAGATCTAAGTACGGAGCGAAAAGACCAAAACCAGGTCAGGCAGCTGCAGCACCTGCAAAAGGTAAGAAAAAGTAATCATTAATTATTAAGAAACGAAACAATGAGAAAAACAAAAGCGAAAAAAAGACCGTTGTTACCGGATCCGAAATTTAATGATCAACTGGTAACAAGATTCGTAAACAACCTGATGCTTGATGGTAAAAAATCAATCGCATTCAAAATTTTCTATGATGCATTAGATATCGTAGAATCTAAAAAAGGAGAAAACGAAAAAACTTCACTCGAAATCTGGAAAGATGCTTTAACCAACGTAATGCCACACGTGGAAGTACGTTCAAGAAGAATCGGGGGTGCAAACTTCCAAATTCCAATGCCCATTAGAGCCGACAGAAAGATCTCGATGGCAATGAAGTGGCTCATCAAATATTCTAAAGCAAGAAATGATAAATCAATGGCTCAGAAATTAGCCGCTGAAGTTATCGCTGCTGCTAAAGAAGAAGGTGCTGCCTACAAAAAGAAAACAGATACTCACAGAATGGCAGAAGCTAACAAAGCTTTCTCACACTTTAAATTCTAATTGAAAATGAGTAGAGATCTTAAATTTACAAGAAATATTGGTATTGCAGCTCACATTGATGCGGGTAAAACCACCACAACAGAAAGAATTTTATTCTACACAGGGGTTAACCACAAAATTGGAGAAGTGCACGATGGTGCCTCTACAATGGACTGGATGGAGCAGGAAGCGGAAAGAGGTATTACCATTACTTCTGCTGCAACTACTTGTAGCTGGAATTTCCCAACAGATCAAGGTAAAAAATTACCAGAAACTAAACCTTACCACTTCAACATTATCGATACACCGGGACACGTTGACTTTACCGTTGAGGTAAACCGTTCACTTCGTGTATTAGATGGATTGGTATTCCTTTTCTCTGCCGTTGACGGTGTAGAGCCACAATCTGAAACCAACTGGAGATTGGCTGACAACTACAAAGTAGCGAGAATGGGCTTCGTAAACAAAATGGACCGTCAAGGTGCTGACTTCTTGAACGTTGTAAAACAAGTAAAAGAAATGTTAGGATCTAACGCAGTTCCAATCGTTTTGCCAATCGGAGCTGAGGAAGATTTCAAAGGAGTTGTGGATCTTATTAAAAACAGAGCAATCATCTGGGATGAAGCTGGACAAGGTGCTACGTATGAAGTGGTTCCAATTCCGGACGATATGAAAGATGAAGTTCTTGAGTATAGAGAGAAGTTAGTAGAAGCCGTAGCAGATTATGATGAAACTTTGATGGAGAAATTCTTCGAAGATCCAGATTCTATTACTGAAGAAGAAATTAACGAAGCACTTAGAAAAGCAACCATCGATCTTTCTATTATCCCAATGACTTGTGGTTCTTCTTTCAAAAACAAAGGAGTACAATTCATGCTTGATGCGGTTTGTAAATATCTTCCTTCTCCAATGGATAAAGATGATATCAACGGTATCGATCCAAGAACTGATCTTGAGATCACAAGAAAGCCAGATGTTAAAGAACCATTCGCTGCATTAGCTTTCAAAATTGCTACCGATCCTTTCGTAGGAAGATTGGCATTCTTTAGAGCATATTCAGGTCACTTGGATGCAGGTTCTTACGTGTTGAACACAAGATCTGGTAACAAAGAAAGAATTTCGAGAATTTATCAGATGCACGCTAACAAGCAAAACCCTGTAGAATATATTGAAGCAGGAGATATTGGTGCAGCTGTAGGATTTAAAGATATTAAAACAGGAGATACTTTATCTGATGAAAAGAACCCAATCGTTCTTGAATCTATGATCTTCCCAGATCCAGTAATTGGTATCGCTGTTGAACCTAAGACGAAAGCAGACCAGGACAAAATGGGTAATGCTTTGGCTAAATTAGCTGAAGAGGATCCTACTTTCACTGTGAAAACAGATGAAGCTTCTGGGCAAACTGTTATCTCTGGTATGGGTGAGCTTCACTTGGATATCATCGTAGATCGTATGAGAAGAGAGTTTAAAGTGGAAGTTAACCAAGGTCAACCTCAAGTAGAGTACAAAGAAAACCTTACCACAACAACAAATCACAGAGAAGTTTACAAAAAACAATCGGGTGGTCGTGGTAAATTTGCTGATATTGTATTTGAATTGGGTCCAACTGAAGATGGAAAAGCGGGTCTTGTATTCGTTAACGAAATCAAAGGTGGTAACATTCCTAAAGAATTTATCCCTTCAGTAGAAAAAGGATTCAGAGAAGCCATGAAAAATGGTCCTTTAGCAGGTTTCGAAATTGAAGGCATTAAAGTGACGCTTAAAGATGGATCTTTCCACGCGGTAGACTCGGATCAACTTTCTTTCGAACTAGCAGCAAAACTTGGTTTTAAAGAAGCAGGTAGAAAAGCAAAACCGGTTATCATGGAACCAATTATGAAATTGGAAGTGGTAACTCCGGAAGAATATATGGGAGATATCGTAGGCGACCTTAACAGAAGAAGAGGAACAGTGAACGGTATGGACGATAGAAATAACGCCAAAGTAATCAAAGCTTTCGTACCACTATCTGAAATGTTTGGATATGTAACTTCGTTGAGAACGCTTTCATCAGGTAGAGCAACCTCTTCTATGGAATTCGAAAAATACGAAGCAGCACCTACAAACGTAGCAGAAGACGTAGTCGCTAAAGCTAAAGGTTAATTTTAAAAATTAGATTAAAATGTCACAAAGAATCAGAATAAAATTAAAATCTTACGATTACAATTTGGTAGACAAATCTGCTGAGAAAATCGTAAAAACGGTAAAAGCGACCGGAGCTGTTGTAAACGGACCCATTCCTTTGCCAACCAACAAGAGAATCTTTACTGTACTTAGATCTCCGCACGTTAACAAAAAAGCAAGAGAGCAATTCCAATTGTCTGCACACAAAAGATTGATGGATATTTACTCTTCTTCTTCTAAAACAGTTGATGCTTTAATGAAATTAGAGCTTCCTTCAGGAGTTGATGTAGAAATCAAAGTATGATAACAGAATGCTGATTGCTTAATGCGAGACGCTTTTTGAAAATAACAAATCCCTTTTCTTTAAAGAAGAGGGATTTTTTCTGTGGTATTGTTGTGAAATATGACATTTGTCATATCTTTGCGTTTATTTAGAATTATTAAAAATAATACTTTTGCAAAAAAAATATTCTATGAGAAAGACGGTAGCAGTTTCCTTATTGGTGTTAGGAGTTTGCTTCAATGCACAGCAAGTAAAAGATTCCATTAAAAGGGAAGCAAGAATCGATGAAGTTGAACTTTTTGGCGAACGAAACCGACAACCGGAAGGTTTGGAAGTGATCACCCGATTGCCATTGAAACCCAGAGACCAAATTCAAAGTATTTCTATTGTATCGAGTAAAGTAATTGAGCAGTTGGGAGGATTAACAGTAACCGATGTTGCTAAGAACATTCCCGGAATTACACTGTTCGGCAGTTATGGAGGAACACGAGAAAGTATGTCGATCCGAGGTTACCGTGGAGTACCTGTACTGAAAAATGGAGTGATGATGGATTCTGATTTCCGTACTGCAGGGATGCTTACCGATATGCAAGGGGTAGAAACCATTCAAGTAATAAAAGGGTCTGCAGCCGTAACGCAAGGAATTGGCGACGGGCTTGGTGCAGCTGGTGGAGTGATAAATGTTGTAACTAAAGTACCTAAATTCATCAATCAGACCAATGTGGGCTTCCGCTATGGTAGCTGGGATTTTTATCGCCCAACTTTAGATTTCCAGAGGGTGTTAGATCAACAGGGTAAAGTGGCCGTTCGTCTTAACGTGGCCTATCAAAATAATAACAGCTTTAGAAAGTATGTAAAAACTGATCGCATCTACGTTAACCCGTCCATCGCTTTCCGTCCGGATGATAAAACGGAAATTGTTGCTGAGATGGATTATATGCATAACAACAGTACACCGGATCGTGGAACAGTAAATTTAGCAAAAGGAGATACCGAGGCACTTTATACCATGCCAAAAGGCAAGTTTTTAGGTTTTGAATCGGATAACGCCAAAACCGAGACTTTCAACTTTTCTACAACAGCCACCAGAAAGCTGACCGATAAATTGAAGTTAAGAACTGCTTTTATGAGTTCTTCTTATGAAACTGACATCGTGGGAGCAGCGTTAGCTCCGGTTGATTCTAAAAATCCAAATGAATTCAGAAATAGAACTTTAACCAAATCACAAAGAGAAGATCTTAATAAAGTGTTTCAGTTTGATTTTATTGGTTCTAACGTGAAGACTGGTTTTATGAACCACACCTTCCAAGTGGGATTCGACTGGAAAGAGGGGAAAGTTATCACGACAGCGTACGATGCCAAAGATGTGGATAAGATCAATGTGTTACAAGACATCAACAACAGCTTACCGTCTACGATTGATGGAGTTAATTTCAAAATATCAAAAGGTAACCCAGGAACAACCTTAGTACCTGCGTATGGTTTGATGGCGCAGGACGTTATTACCTTTAACAAGTACCTTAAAGCCCATCTTGGTATTCGATACAGCAAGCTCAACGGTTCTAGCATTAGCCCTAGCTACGCTTGGAATCCATCTTTTGGTTTAATGATTTCACCCGTTGAAAACATGAATGTGTTCGGATCTTTCACCAGCACTACCTCGTTGAGAAGTGCCAATAATGTTTTGTTAACAGGTGGAACAGTAGGTGCATCCAAAACAGAGCAGTGGGAAGTGGGTATTAAATCGGACTGGTTCAATGAGAGACTCAGATTTAATGTGACTTGGTTCAACATTAAGACAGATCATTTATCTTACCAAATATTAAATGCAGATTATCAACCTGTCATCATTGATAAACAAACCATGTATGGTTTAGCTGGTATCTTAAAAAGAAAGGGAATTGAAGTCGAATTAATTGGCAGTATTTTGCCAAATCTACAAGTAATGTCTGGTTACTCTTATTTAGATGCACAGTATAAAGACAGCCCGTCATTTATCAACGGATCTGCTCCGATGAATGCACCTAAGCATACTGCGAATGCATGGTTGAATTATAAATTTAATACAGGAATTCTCAACGGCTTAGATTTTGGAGCAGGCATTTACTATGTTGGCAAGAGACCAGTGGACGATTGGACACAAAAAACATTTACTGCAGGACACGTCAATAGTGTGCAGCCAGGCGATAAGCCATTTGATATGCCGGCATACAATACGGTAGATGCTCAGGTAGGTTACCAGCTCAATAATGGATTAGGAATAAGAGTTTTCTTTAACAACATTTTCGACAGTATTGGCTATAGTTCCTATTTCCGTGGTGGCTACATCGATCAGATTCAGCCCCGAAATTTTGCGGCACAAATCAATTATAAATTCTAACAGTTAAAAACAAAGACATGAAACATTTTAAAGAAATTCTTATTGCCTTTTCGCTCGCTTTCATTCTGTTTTCCTGCTCCGGAGAGAATAAAAAAAGAGGAATTGATTTTTCAAAATTCAAATCAGAGGTAACGTTGACCGCTGAACAGAATAAAAAATTTGATGAAATTACTACCAAATATCAAAAGCAGGCAGAGCAGAATTACGAAGCAGCCAAGGCACAAGGTGGCGAAGTGGATCGCGTTGCGCTAGGCATTAAGAATGAAGCATTGCGCGAAGAACAAGCCAAAGAAATGACAACCGTTTTGGATGCTGCTCAAATGGTGAAGTTCAATCAATTTGTAGACGAGCATGCCAGAAAAAGACCCAGGTACAACAATGCGCTTCTTGAAAAAATAAAAACTGAAGCACAGTTAACAGATGAGGAGTTTGCTGTAGTGAATGCTGCTAATGATGCCTTCGAGAAAGCATTCAACGATGCACACGATGTTTATCATGGCAACAACGATTTGGCGAAGCAGTATTGGGATAAGTTTGATGCACAAAGAAAAGAGGCCATCAAAAAAGCATTGTCGCCGGAGCATTACGCTGCTTTCGAAAATGTGGTGAAGGACGTGAAATTTACCACCAGAAAATAGAATTCATATCAATTTTTTACATTTAATTAACATAAACATTGGGCGTTTCTTCGCCTAATGTTTTGTTGTTTTGATCAGCATGAAATTCCTAAAAAGCATCTACCGGAAAAAACGGAAAAATGAATCATGGGTAAAGTATGTTTCGTACCTTCTTCATCTTTGGCTAGGTTTGCTTTCTGCCGTTGTGGTGATGATTCTTTGCTTAACCGGCTGCCTATATGCATTCAAAAATCAGGTAACTGATTTTACCAATCGGGAGATTGCGTATGTGAAGAATGCCAGCGGAAAACAGGTCTCAGTTTCTTCGGTACAAAAGCAGTTTGCAAAAGAAGGAAAAGAGCTCACCTCTGTAGTAATTCCCAGAAATCCGCAACGCAGTTTTGTAATTTCTTACAAAGAAGGCAATGTCGATAAAACTTGTTACTACGATCAATACGCTAAGAGAATATTGGGTGTTCCCAACACTGGTGCCAATCGTTTTTTTGAAATAGTGTTGGATTTACACCGAAATTTAATGATGGCGAATTTTGGAAGACAAGTGGTTGGTGCATCGGTATTGATCTTCTGCTTTTTGTTGCTGTCCGGGCTCATTTTGTGGCTACCGAAAAAGCTGAAATATGTTAAGCAAGGTCTTACAATTAAGATTAAATCCAAATTTGCGAGGCTCAATCATGATATTCATAATGTAATGGGCTTTTATACTTTTTTATTGCTGTTTTTTATTGCGGTAACTGGTTTATATGTTACGTATCCGTGGATGAAAAATACGCTCATAGTTGCTTTGGGAGGTGCATCCATTGCTGAAGCCACTGCTATCGACAATAAAGAAGCCAACAGTGCTTTTGATGATTTAATGGCAGATATGATGCAGAAGCAAAATGAAAAGAAAGCTACGCCTGCCAAAACAGTTCCTCTCGATCAAATCATAAACCTCTCGAACAAGGAACTTTCTTATAATGCGACTACCAGTGTTGCATTGCCAAACAAAGATAATCCGCGGTTTGTGGTCATTAAAACCAATACCGAAAATTTGTTGGGCATGATGTTACCTGATGAGGTCACTTTTGATCAGGCAGGTCAGCTTAAATCTAAAAATATCTTTGCTCAATTGCCATTGAACAAGCAATTTACTGCCTTGGCAAAACCATTGCATACCGGAGAAATTATGGGACTTGCCAGCATCATCATTTACTTTATCGTCTGCTTGATAGGTTTCTTGCTGCCCGTTACGGGGTTTTTCATTTGGTGGCATCGTTATGCGAAAATGAAATAATTTTTGTTGTAACTTTCCACCGTAGTAACGAGTAACATTAATCCTTTTTAACGATGAGTGCTGACAACAAAAATTTGTTCGAAAGATTTGTCAATGCGGCAACAAAATTTACGGGTAGTTCTTGGGCATTTATTGCTGCAACACTTGTTGTAATTCTTTGGGCGGTATCGGGACCTGTGTTCAACTATTCTGAAACCTGGCAGCTCGTCATCAATACGGGTACTACGATCATTACTTTTTTAATGGTATTCCTCATTCAGAAATCGCAGAATAAAGATTCTAAAGCTATTCAAATTAAATTGAATGAATTGATTGCTTCTAATGAGAAAGCAAGCAACCGCATTGTCGATATTGAAGACCTTACCGAAAAGGAACTCGATCTTTTGCACCGCTATTATGAAAAACTTGCAGATTTTGCAGAAGAAGATCAGGACATACATACTTCTCATTCCATTGATGCAGCGCAGCGCAACCAAGATCGTAAATTCGAACTCTTCAAGAAACACCACAACGAATGGCTGCAAAAGCAAAATAAATCATCGTAAATTAAACATTCATCAGATTCGATTTCTTTCTTTACCTTATCTACGATGGGATCAATCGGTCGGGAATTGAAATATTCAATTTTGGGTTGCTGTTATTGTTGATGATCCGGACTGCTTTTTATTGAAAAGCAAATTTTTCTTTATTTCTCCTCATCCTATTCTTCATTATTTTGTTGTAGAGTGTTAAAAATCAAATTATTTTAAAACATTATTTGTCAATTCGAAAAATCTTCATACATTTGCACACTCAATTTAGGGAAGAAGTATGCCTATTTCAAAAGTAGAAATCACTGTAACCCTGATTGATAAAAGAAGAACTTAATAGATATATATAAATAATGTCAGGTATTATTGGTAAAAAAGTCGGGATGACTTCCCTGTTTAACGAAGAAGGAAAAAACATTCCTTGCACCGTTATTCAAGCTGGTCCATGCTCGGTTTTACAGGTCAGAACCATTGAAAAAGACGGGTACAAATCTGCCCAGCTTGGTTTCGATGACAAGAGTGAGAAGAACGTTGGTAAAGCGTTAGCCGGCCATTTCAAAAAGGCAGGTTCTACTCCAAAAGCTAAATTGGTAGAATTCTATCATGAATTTGTTGATGAATTAGCAGTTGGAGACGAAGTAAAAGTTAACCTGTTCACCGAAGGTGAATATGTGGATGTAACAGGTACTTCAAAAGGTAAAGGTTTCCAAGGTGTTGTTAAAAGACACAACTTTGGTGGTGTTATGCAAGCTACACACGGGCAGCACAACAGATTAAGAGCTCCAGGTTCTATCGGTGCAGGTTCCGATCCGTCAAGAGTATTCAAAGGAATGAGAATGGCGGGTAGAATGGGTGGTAAACAAGTAACCGTTCAAAACCTTGAAGTGTTAAAAGTAGATGAAGAGCAAAATCTTTTAGTAGTAAAAGGTGCTATTCCGGGAGCTAAAAATTCTTATGTAATTATCAGAAAATGGAACTAGTAGTATTCAATACACAAGGAAAAGAAACCGGGAGAAAAGTTACTTTGGATGAATCAATCTTCGGAATTGAGCCCAATCAGCACGCGGTTTACTTAGAAGTAAAGCAATACCTTGCTGCACAAAGACAAGGTACACATAAATCAAAAGAAAGAAGCGAGATTACGGCTTCTACCAGAAAGCTTAAAAAGCAAAAAGGTTCAGGATCTGCGAGATATGGTGATATTAAATCGCCAACTTTCAAAGGTGGGGGTAGGGTTTTTGGTCCAAAACCAAGAGATTACCGATTCAAACTGAACAAAGCTTTAAAAAGATTAGCTAAAAAATCGGTGCTTTCTCAGAAAATGAAAGATAACTCCATTAAAGTTTTGGAAGCATTCAGTTTTGAAGCTCCTAAAACCAAAGAGTTTATCAACTTGAACAACGCATTGGGCTTCGAAGGGAAAAAGTCTTTGTATATTTTGCCGGAAGCGAACAAAAATGTTTACTTATCATCTAGAAACTTACCAAAAACTAAAGTGTTGACTTATAATGAGATCAGTTCTTACGACTTGGTACACGCAGGTGAAATCGTATTCTTAGAAGGTGCTATCGAGAAATTCCAAGAAAATTTAAGAAAATAAATCATGTCATTGATCATTAAACCAGTTATTTCAGAAAAAGCAAACTATCTTACTGATTTAAGAGGGACTTACAGCTTCTTGGTTGATACCAAAGCGAATAAGATTCAAATTAAAAAAGCGATAGAAGATGCTTATGGTGTAAAGGTAGCCGTGGTAAACACCATGATTTATGCTCCTACAGTTTCTTCGAAATACACCAAAAAAGGACTTCAGGTGGGTAAAACCAACAAACTGAAAAAAGCAGTCGTAAAACTTGCTGAAGGCGAGGTTATCGATATTTTTGCTGTAAATTAATTTATTAATCATAAATAATAGTAATGTCTGTTAGAAAATTAAAACCTATCACCCCGGGACAGAGATTCAGAGTTGTTAATAACTTTGAGGAAATTACTACCAACAAACCAGAGAAATCTCTAACCGTTGGTATTAAAAAGTCAGGTGGACGTAACCAAACTGGTAAAATGACCATGCGTTACACCGGAGGTGGACACAAAAAGAAATACAGAATTATCGACTTCAAAAGAAATAAATTCAATGTTGAAGCAACGGTAAAAACTGTAGAGTACGATCCAAACAGAACTGCTTTCATCGCACTTCTTGAGTACACCGATGGAGAGAAGAGATACATCATCGCTCCAAACGGAATCAAAGTAGACCAGAAAGTAGTGGCTGCCGAAACTGCAGAACCGAACGTGGGTAACGCAATGAAACTGAAAAACATTCCTTTAGGAACTGTTATTTCTTGTATCGAGCTTAAGCCAGGTCAGGGAGCAATTATGGCACGTTCTGCAGGTTCTTCTGCACAATTAACATCCAGAGATGGTAAATATGCAATCGTGAAATTGCCTTCAGGTGAATCCAGAATGGTACTTACCGAGTGTATGGCAATGATTGGATCTGTATCCAATGGCGATCACCAATTAACCGTTTCCGGAAAAGCAGGTAGAAGCAGATGGTTGGGTAGAAGACCAAGAACAAGACCAGTAGCAATGAACCCAGTTGATCACCCAATGGGTGGTGGTGAAGGACGTTCTTCTGGAGGTCACCCAAGATCAAGAAATGGTAAACCAGCAAAAGGTTTCAAAACAAGAAAGAAAAACAAAGCGTCGAACCGATTTATCGTATCTAAAAGAAAATAATTATGGCAAGATCACTTAAAAAAGGACCTTTCATCGCACACACTTTAGATAAGAAGGTTCAGGCAAATATAGAAGCCAATAAAAAGACAGTTATTAAAACGTGGTCCAGAGCGTCAATGATCTCTCCGGATTTCGTAGGGCAAACCATCGCAGTGCACAACGGGAAATCTTTTATCCCAGTATATGTTACAGAAAACATGGTGGGTCACAAGTTAGGCGAATTTTCTCCGACAAGATCTTTCAGAGGTCACGGTGGTAACAAAAATAAAGGAGGTAGATAATCATGGGATCAAGAAAAAGAGAAAGTGCATTAGCACGTAAAATAGCCAACCAAGACGTAGCAAAAGCGTTGCACAACGATTGCCCTTCATCACCAAGAAAAATGAGACTGGTTGCAGATATCATTAGAGGAGTTGAGGTAGATAAAGCTTTGGCTATCCTTAAGTTTTCTAAAAAAGATGCTTCTAACAAATTAGAAAAAGTATTGCTTTCAGCAATGGCCAATTGGCAATCTAAAAATGAAGGAGCAGATATCGAGGAAGCTGGATTGATCGTGAAAGAGATCCACGTGGATAGCGCAAGACAATTGAAGAGACTAAGACCTGCTCCGCAAGGACGTGGTTACAGAATCAGAAAAAGAAGCAACCACATCACTTTAATTTTAGGCACTAAAGATAACAAATAAGGTATGGGACAGAAGACAAATCCAATTGGTAACAGATTAGGAATCATCAGAGGATGGGATTCTAACTGGTTTGGTGGTAAAAACTACGGTGATAGAATCGCTGAAGACTACAAAATCAGAAGATACCTTGAAGCAAGATTATCTAAAGGTGGTATTTCAAAAATTTATATTGAAAGAACCCTGAAATTAGTAACCGTAACCATCACTACTGCTAGACCAGGTTTAATAATCGGGAAAGGCGGACAGGAAGTTGATAAATTAAAAGAAGAGTTGAAGAAAATTACCGATAAGGATATTCAAATCAACATCTTCGAAATCAAAAGACCTGAGCTTGACGCTGTATTGGTTGCAGATAGCATCGCTAAACAAATCGAAAACCGTATCTCGTACAGAAGAGCTGTGAAAATGGCAATCGCTTCTACCATGAGAATGGGTGCTGAAGGAATCAAGGTAATGATCTCCGGAAGACTTAACGGTGCTGAGATGGCGAGAAGTGAGTCTTTCAAAGACGGTAGAATTCCATTGTCCACTTTCCGTGCAGATATCGATTATCATATCGGTGAAGCATTAACACAATACGGAAAGCTAGGTGTTAAAGTATGGATCATGAAAGGAGAAGTTTACGGAAAAAGAGAACTTTCCCCATTAGTAGGTCAACAGAAAAAAGCACCACAAGGAGGTAGAGATCGAGGAGAAAGAAGCGACCGTGGCGAAAGAAGACCAAGAAGAAACAACAATAATAATAACTAATTAGAAGTTAGAAGATAGAAACTAGAAATTAGATCTTCCGTTACAAGAACTGAATTCCAATTTTATCTAACATCTAACATCTAACATCTAACATCTAATATTTAGAAATTATGTTACAACCAAGAAGAACCAAGTTCCGTAAGGTTCACAAAATGAAGATGAAAGGAGACGCACACAGAGGATCTCAGTTGGCGTATGGAACTTTCGGAATCAAAGCAATAGAAGGAGCTTGGATCACAGCAAGGCAAATCGAAGCAGCTCGTATCGCTGCAACGAGATATATGAAAAGAGAAGGTCAGCTATGGATCAAAATTTTCCCGGATAAACCAATTACCAAGAAACCAGCCGAAGTTCGTATGGGTAAAGGTAAAGGTGCTGTGGAATATTGGGTAGCCGTAGTAAAACCAGGTAAAATTATGTTCGAAGTAGGAGGTGTTCCTTACGAAGTTGCCAAAGAAGCACTTCGACTCGCTGCACAAAAATTACCTGTGGTGACCAAGTTTATAGTCGCTAACGATTTTGTACAACCTCAATAATCTCAATAGAAATGAAAAAAGCTGACATCAAAAACCTAAGCGCAGGCGATATCAAAAATCAACTCGCTGCAGTAAAAGCTGATTACAACAAACTGAGATTAGCACACAAAATCAGTCCGATTGAAAACCCGATCCAGATTAAAGATCTGAGAAAAACAATCGCAAGACTAGAAACAGAATTAACACTTAAACAACAATAGAATTTCATTTTATCATGGATAGAAATTTAAGAAAAGAAAGAATCGGAGTTGTTTCCAGCAATAAAATGGAAAAAACCATTGTTGTAAGTGAGACAATGAAAATGAAACACCCGATGTACGGTAAATTCGTATTGAAAACGAAAAAATATACCGCTCATGACGAGAACAACGAGTGTAACGAAGGCGATACAGTATTGATTACTGAAACGAGACCTTTGAGCAAGAACAAAAGATGGAGATTAGTAAGAATCATTGAAAAAGCTAAGTAATGTTACAAACAGAATCAAGATTAAAAGTTGCTGATAATACCGGTGCAAAAGAAGTATTGGTCATCAGAGTTCTCGGAGGTACGAGAAGAAGATATGCTTCGGTTGGTGATAAAATCGTAGTTACCATCAAAGATTCTACACCACAAGGAAACGCCAAAAAAGGTACTGTTTCTAAAGCTGTGGTGGTAAGAACCAAAAAAGCAGTAAGAAGAAAAGACGGATCTTATATTAAATTCGACGACAATGCTTGCGTACTTTTGAACGCGGCCGGAGAAATGAGAGGTACCCGTGTTTTCGGACCAGTTGCTCGTGAGCTTAGAGATAAGGAATACATGAAAGTAATTTCATTAGCACCCGAAGTACTTTAATTTTTTAAAATTTTAAGACAATGACTAAAGTTAAAATTAAAAGAGGCGATAACGTAATCGTTACGACCGGAAAAAATAAAGGAAGCAAAGGGGAAATCCTGGAAGTAATCAAGAAAGAAGGTCAGGAACCACGAGTAATCGTAGCCGGACTGAACATCGTGAAAAGACATACGAAGCCATCTGCAGGAAACCCTCAAGGTGGAATCGTGGAGAAAGAAGCATCAATCCACATTTCTAACGTTGCCCTTTTGGATGACAAAGGAAATGCTACCAAGGTAGGATACAAAGTGGATGGTGATAAAAAAGTTAGAGTTGCTAAATCAACCGGTAAAACTTTATAATAAACAGACGATGGAATATATAGCAAGACCCAAAAAATTATATAAAGAGAAAATTGTTCCTGCAATGATGGAAGAATTTGGGTACAAATCAGTAATGCAAGTACCTAAATTAGAGAAAATTGTAGTATCGCAAGGTTTGGGAGCGGCAACTGCCGACAAGAAAATTGTAGATTATGCAGTAGAGGAACTTACAGCAATTACCGGTCAGAAAGCAGTTGGTACTGTTTCTAAGAAAGACGAAGCAGCATTCAAATTGAGAAAAGGTATGCCTGTAGGAGCTAGAGTTACCCTAAGATCTAACCAAATGTACGAGTTCTTAGATCGTTTAACTTCTTCAGCACTTCCACGAATTAGAGATTTTTCTGGAATTAAAGCAGACGGTTTCGATGGTAGAGGAAACTATAACTTAGGTATTACCGAGCAAATCATCTTCCCAGAGATCGTCATCGACAAAGTAAAGAAAATCCAAGGGATGGACATTACTTTTGTTACTTCTGCGAAAACAGACAAAGAAGCAAAATCATTATTAACTCACTTCGGTTTACCTTTCAAAAAGAACTAAGAAATGGCTAAAGAATCAATGAAAGCGCGTGAGCGCAAAAGAGAAGCTACAGTTGCAAAATATGCCGAGAAAAGAAAAGCTTTGAAAGAAGCCGGAGATTACGAAGCATTACAAAAACTTCCAAAAAATGCATCGCCAGTAAGATTGCATAATCGTTGCAAACTTACCGGTAGACCAAGAGGTTACATGAGAACTTTCGGGATCTCAAGAGTAACTTTCCGTGAGATGGCCAATGCTGGTCTTATCCCCGGAGTTAAAAAAGCAAGTTGGTAACAATTTAGAAAAATCGAGATAGTCAAGTTGATTGTTTAGATAAAGGAATAAAGATAAAAGAGAAGAGACTTCGGTCTTTACTCTTTCGTCTTTGCTCTTGGTTCTCCTTCAAAACTGATTATCATAAACCAATAATTTAAAATAGAAAAATGGTAACAGATCCAATTTCAGATTTCCTAACCAGAGTAAGGAACGCACAAAGCGCAGGCCACAAAGTGGTGGAAATTCCTGCATCGAAAATCAAAAAGGAGATTACGAAAATTTTGTTTGATCAAGGGTATATCCTGAACTATAAGTTCGAGGATAACGCTGTTCAGGGAAATATCAAAATCGCTTTGAAGTATGACAAACAAACCAACAAACCTGCTATTAAAAGCATCCAAAGAGCTTCAAGACCAGGTTTAAGACAGTACAAAGGCTCAGAAGAACTACCAAGAGTACTGAACGGTTTGGGAGTGGCAATTATCTCAACTTCGAAAGGAGTTATGACTGATAAAAAAGCCAGACAAGAAAAAGTAGGCGGTGAAGTAATCTGCTATGTTTATTAATTTTTAATCCAAGGAAAATGTCAAGAATTGGTAAAGCAATTATAGAAATTCCCGCAAACGTTACCGTTACTGAAAAAGACGGACTGGTTACTGTGAAAGGACCGAAAGGTGAACTAACACAGCAATTGAGCGAAGGAATCTCTTTGAAACAAGAAGACGGGAAACTTTCGTTAGAGAGACCGTCCGAGTCAAAACAACATAAAGCATTACACGGTCTGTACAGAGCGTTAATCCATAATATGGTGGTAGGTACCGCTGAAGGATTCACCAAACAACTTGAGTTGGTTGGGGTTGGTTACAGAGCATCCAACCAAGGAAACAAGCTGGAACTTGCCTTAGGTTTTTCACATGGTATTGTTTTGGATCTTCCTAAAGAAGTATCCGTAGAAACTTTATCTGAAAAAGGTAAAAACCCAATCATTACTTTGTCTTCTTATGACAAACAATTGTTGGGAATGGTGACTGCAAAGATCAGATCATTCAGAAAACCTGAACCTTACAAAGGAAAAGGTATCAGATTCGTAGGAGAAATTGTTAGACGTAAAGCTGGTAAATCTGCTTAATAAATTTTAAGAAAATGGCACTTAGTAAAGTACAAAAAAGAGACAGAATCAAAAGAAGAGTTCGTGGGAAAATCTCCGGCTCTGCAGAATTGCCAAGATTATCCGTTTACAAAAGTAACAAGGAAATTTACGCGCAATTGATCGACGATAAAGATGGTAAAACTTTGGCATCAGCTTCTTCAAGAAGTTTAAACGCTAAAGGAACCAAAACAGAAATCTCCACAGAAGTAGGAAAAGCAATCGCTGAAAAAGCTAAATCTGCTGGAATTGAAAAAATAGTATTCGACAGAAACGGATTCGTATACCAAGGTAGAATCAAGGCGCTTGCCGATGGTGCAAGAGAAGCAGGACTACAATTCTAATCATTTAATTTCGGAAAATATGTTAGGACTAGATAATATAGAAAAAATTAAACCGGGAGGATTAGAATTAAAAGATCGTCTCGTAGCTGTAAACAGAGTAACTAAAGTAACCAAAGGGGGACGTGCTTTCGGATTTTCTGCAATCGTGGTTGTAGGTGATGAAGCAGGAACCGTAGGTTTCGGTTTGGGTAAGTCTAAAGAGGTCGCATCCGCTATTGCAAAAGCAGTGGAAGATGCTAAGAAAAACCTAGTGAAAGTACCTGTTATCAACCATACAATTCCTCACCAAACATCCGCAAGATACGGTGGTGCAGACATCTTCTTAAGACCTGCAACTCACGGTACCGGTGTAATCGCTGGTGGTACAGTACGTATGGTTGTAGAAGCAGCTGGTATTAAAGATATCCTTTCTAAATCTAAAGGATCATCTAACCCACATAACGTAGTAAAAGCAACTTTCAAAGCGCTTCTAGACATTAGAAGACCTGAAGAAATTGCTGCACTTAGAGGGGTATCATTAAGTAAAGTGTTTAACGGTTAATAGCAAAGCAATGGCAAAAATTCAGGTAAAACAAGTAAGAAGCGCTATTGGCAGAACGAAAAGCCAGAAAAGAACGCTTGAAGCATTAGGATTAAAAAAACTTCACCAAGTGGTAGAGCATGAGGCAACTCCTTCTATTCTTGGAATGGTTGCTGCGGTAAGCCATTTAGTGGAAGTTCAAAAATAGAATATAGACCAGGAGGCAAGAGAGCTCCCAGCGAAATCTCTTGTCTCTCATCTTTAAATCTCAAATCTAAACAAAATGGAATTAAATAATATAAGACCGGCCAGTGGTGCTACACACAGCACCAAAAGAATTGGTAGAGGGCAGGGAAGCGGTTATGGCGGAACTTCAACCAAAGGTCACAAAGGTCAGAAATCAAGAGCCGGGTATTCACAGAAAATCGGTTTCGAAGGTGGACAAATGCCTTTGCAAAGAAGACTTCCTAAATTCGGTTTCAACAACATCAACAGAAAAGAATACAGAGGAATCAATCTTGATACCATTCAAACTTTAGCTGATGCTAAAAACCTTACCGAAATTACCAAAGAAGTATTGGTAGAAAACGGATTGGCTAAAAGAACCGAAATCGTGAAAATTATGGGTAGAGGTGAATTGAAAACAGGTGTTTCAATCTCTGCAGACAAATTCACAAAATCAGCAGAAGAAGCAATTGCTAAAGCTGGAGGAAAAGCTATTACCCTTTAATTTTTACGCATGAAAGAATTTATACAAACACTTAAAAATATTTGGACGCTGAAGGAGCTCCGAGAGAAAATTTTATTTACGCTCGGGATCATTCTTGTGTATAGATTCGCATCTTATATTTCCCTGCCTGCAATTAATATGGCAGAAGTAGGGAATCTTTTGGAACATTACCAAAACCAAGGAGGCAGCAAACAAGGAGCAGGACTTCTTGGTTTGCTTTCTTCGTTTACGGGTGGTGCATTCTCCAGAGCGTCTATTATGGCACTCGGTATTATGCCCTATATTTCTGCTTCGATCATCGTACAGCTGATGGGGATGGCTATTCCTTACCTTCAGAAGCTTCAGAAGGATGGAGAAAGCGGTAGAAATACATTGAACCAAATTACAAGATGGTTAACCATTGCAGTGTGTTTGGTACAGGCACCTTCTTACCTTACTTCTATTACTCAGATGTTTTTGCCACATGCACAGTTTGCATCGGCATATTACGTTCATCCGCAGTCCATCATGTTTTGGCTGCCGAGTATTGTGATTCTGGTAGCAGGATCTGTATTTGCCATGTGGTTGGGAGAGAAAATAACAGACAAGGGAATAGGAAACGGGATCTCAATTTTAATTATGGTGGGGATTTTGGCCGACCTTCCTGGAGCATTTATTCAGGAGATCGCTACACAAACCGGTAAAGGAGGTTTGGGAACCATTATGATTCTTATTGAAGTTTTATTCTGGATGTTGGTAGTGCTTTTAGGTATCTTATTATCCGTAGCGGTAAGAAAAATCCCTATTCAGTACGTGAGCAGAGCGCAAGCAAGAGGTGGTGTTAACAGAAACCTGATGCAGGGAGCAAGACAGTGGATTCCACTAAAAGTGAATGCAGCGGGAGTTATGCCTATCATTTTCGCTCAGGCGTTGATGTTTGTACCAGGATTATTAACCAAAGTTGATGAAACCAATACCTTTCTTGCAGGATTCAAAAACGTATTCAGTTGGCAATATAATCTGCTGTTTGCATTGCTGATTATCATCTTTACCTTCTTCTATACCGCAATCACAATTCCGGTCAATCAGATGGCAGATGACTTAAAAAGAAATGGCGGGCTTGTACCAAAAGTAAGGCCGGGTAAGGAAACTGCTGATTATCTGGATGATATACTTTCCAAAATAACCTTGCCAGGTTCCATATTTTTGGCTATCTTTGCAATCCTTCCGGCATTGTTGCACGGAACGTTTGTTCAGACGGATCGTTTTGCCCTGTTTTTCGGGGGAACATCGCTGTTAATTATGGTTGGAGTTATCTTAGATACCGTTCAGCAAATCAATACGTATTTGTTGAACCATCATTATGACGGATTGATGCAGTCTAAATTATCCAGAACGACCAATAGCTAATTGATTGAATGGCAAAACAAAAACATATTGAACAAGACGGCGTTATAACGGAAGCACTTTCGAACGCGCAGTTTCGTGTTGAGCTAGAAAATGGGCATGTACTCATTGCCCATATTTCCGGTAAAATGAGAATGCATTACATCAAACTTTTACCTGGTGATAAGGTAAAATTAGAACTTTCTCCTTACGATTTATCAAAAGGGAGAATCACTTTCAGGTATTAACTGAAAGGTGTAACTTTTTAAATGAAAAGCAATGTGCCAAAAGCAGATTGCCAAAAGCTAAAGCAATAAAACAAATGAAAGTTAGAGCATCTATTAAAAAAAGAAGTGCTGATTGCAAAATCGTTCGTCGTAAAGGCGTTCTGTTTGTAATCAACAAGAAGAACCCAAAATTTAAACAAAGACAAGGCTAAAATTAAATTATGGCGAGAATTTCAGGTATTGATTTACCAAAAAACAAAAGAGGCGTAATCGGGCTTACTTACATCTTCGGAATCGGAAGAAGTACCGCTGCTGAAATTTTGAAGAACGCTGGAATCAGCGAAGACAAGAAAGTCAACGAATGGAATGACGATGAATTGGCTGCCATCAGAAACTACATCACCGAAAACATAAAAGTGGAAGGTGAGTTGAGATCTGAAGTGCAATTGAACATCAAGCGATTGATGGACATAGGATGCCAACGAGGAATACGTCACAGACTGGGATTACCTTTAAGAGGCCAAAGAACAAAAAACAATTCTAGAACCCGAAAAGGAAAGAGAAAAACTGTTGCTAACAAGAAAAAAGCAAGTAAATAATCTTTAGAATTAATTATGGCAAAACAAACTAAAGTTGTTAAAAAAAGAAAAGTAAAAGTTGAAGCGATTGGTGAAGCACACATTCAAGCATCATTCAACAACATTATTATTTCTTTAACGAATAAAAACGGAGAAGTAATCTCTTGGGCATCTGCCGGAAAAATGGGATTTAGAGGTTCGAAAAAGAATACTCCATTCGCTGCACAAATGGCTGCAGAAAATTGCTCACAAGTTGCACATGATGCAGGACTTAGAAGAGTAAAGGTTTACGTGAAAGGACCTGGTGCAGGTAGAGAATCTGCCATCAGAACCATCCACAATTCAGGAATTGAAGTAAGTGAAATCGTTGACGTGACGCCAATGCCACACAACGGATGTAGACCACCAAAAAGAAGAAGAGTATAACAAAGTATTTGAAATTTGAAATTTGCAATTTGAAATTCTTTAAGAAAATCAAATCACGAATCTCGAATCTCGAATCTCAAATCTAAAGAATTATGGCAAGATATATAGGTCCAAAAACTAAGATTGCAAGAAAATTTGGTGCTGCAATCTATGGAGACGATAAAAACTTCGAAAGAAGAAAAAACCAACCACCGGGACAACACGGTCCTAATAAAAGAAGAGGTGCAAAAAAATCTGAGTACGCCGTACAGCTTAATGAAAAACAAAAAGCTAAATATACCTACGGTATTCTTGAAAAACAATTTGCTAACCTTTATGAAAAAGCGCAAAGAGCAAAAGGCGTAACAGGTGAAGTTCTTTTACAGTTGTGCGAGTCAAGATTAGACAACGTTGTGTACCGATTCGGGTTTGCAAAAACAAGAGCAGGTGCAAGACAGTTGGTTTCTCACAGACACATCACTGTCAATGGAGAATTGGTCAATATTCCATCTTATTTGTTGAAAGCAGGTGACGTTATCGCCATCAGAGAAAAATCTAAATCTCTGGAAGTGATTGCAGATTCATTAGCTTCTAAAGCAAATTACGAGTGGCTACAGTTCAATGACGAAAAGAAAGAGGGTACTTTCATATCAGCTCCGGACAGGATCCAAATTCCGGAAGATATCAAAGAGCAACTCATCGTCGAACTTTACTCTAAATAATCATTTTTTCAAATTTTTGCTCAACCCAAATTATATGGCAATTTTAACATTTATTAAACCCGATAAGGTAATCCTTCTCAATTCTGATGATTTCAAAGGTAAATTTGAATTCAGACCATTAGAACCAGGATTTGGATTAACAATCGGTAATGCTTTGAGAAGAGTTTTGCTTTCTTCTCTGGAAGGATATGCTATCTCATCTATCAAAATAGAAGGCGTAGAGCACGAATTTTCAACTATTCCGGGCGTAATCGAAGATGTGACAGAAGTTATTCTGAACCTTAAACAATTACGACTAAAAGCTAAAACCGAAAATGCAACAGCAGAAACAGTAGTAGCTAAAGTATCCGGACAAACTGTCGTTACTGCAGGTGATTTAGGAAAATCAATCTCCGGATTCGAAGTATTGAATCCAGACTTGGTGATCTGCACCCTGAACAAAAGCGTTAAGTTTGAAATTACTTTCAATATTGAAAAAGGAAGAGGTTATGTTCCATCAGAACAAAACAAATCGAACAATGCTCCTATAGGTACCATTGCCATCGACTCTATCTTTACACCAATCAAGAAAGTACAATATGCTGTTGAGAATTACCGTGTAGAGCAAAAAACAGACTATGAAAAATTGGTATTGGATATTGAGACCGATGGATCAATCAGTCCTCAGAATGCTTTAACAGAAGCATCTAAGATATTGATCTATCACTTCATGCTTTTCTCTGACGAAAGAATTACGTTAGAAACAGAAGCCGTGAAAGCGTCCATCCAATACGATGAAGAAACTTTACACACCCGTCAGCTTTTGAAGTCTAAACTTACCGATATGGATTTATCTGTAAGAGCACTTAACTGCCTGAAAGCAGCGGAAGTGGAAACACTGGGTGAACTGGTTTCTTACACCAAGTCTGATTTGATGAAATTCAGAAATTTCGGTAAAAAATCTTTAACAGAATTAGAAGAATTAGTGCATGCAAAAGGTCTTAACTTCGGTTTCGACGTTGCAAAATATAAATTAGACGCTGATAAATAAAAAACAATGAGACACGGTAAAAAATTCAATCACTTAGGAAGAACAGCTTCCCACAGAAGCGCACTTCTTTCGAATATGGCTTGTTCTCTTATTGAGCATAAAAGAATCAATACTACTGTTGCTAAAGCAAAAGCTTTAAGAGTGTATGTTGAGCCCCTGCTTACCAAAGCAAAAGAAGATACTACACATAACAGAAGAACGGTTTTTTCTTACCTGCAAAGCAAAGAAGCGGTTACTGAATTGTTCAGAACAGTTGCTCCTAAAATTGCGGAAAGAAACGGTGGATACACCAGAATCATCAAAACCGGATTCAGACCGGGAGACGCTGCAGATACTGCAATGATCGAACTTGTAGATTTCAACGAACTTTACAACCCGAATGCTGAAGAGAAAAAAGCAACAAGAAGAAGCAGAAGAGCAACAACAAAAAAGGCAGAGCCAGTGGCAACTATTCCTGCGAAGGAAGAAGCAAAAGCTGATGAACCTGTTGCAGAAGCTCCAAAAGCTGAAGATGCTACAGAAGATAAAGCTGCTGAATAATCGGCTTTTTTCTTATATACCTTAAAAAATCATCCAATTTATTGGATGATTTTTTGTTTTTACCGTGTTTTAATGTTTGCAAAAAATACCTCATTTGCGGTATTGAATGCTGTAGCAATTTGGTTTAAGTTTGCCTTGTTATTCTTTGAAGAAACAAAAGGAATGCATTTTTTAAACTAATAATTAACTAAAAATTTTTAACCATGAAAAAATTATTATTACTAATGGCAGCATTTTTTATGCTCAGCACTGTTATTGTAGGTTGCCAAAGAGACAAAGACGACGACGATGAGGAAGAAGAAGTGGTAAGAAACAACTCCAGCATTGTTCCCTCACAGTTCCAGGGCCGAAGTAATGTGAAGCTAGGCGCCATCTATGTAGATACCAGGACATTGGAGCTTGGTGTGTACGATCACGGTACCATTGATGGTGATATTATATCACTGTATGTGAATGGAAAACTTGTGCTCGACAAGTACACGCTGAAGGGACCAGCCGACATCAAGAAAGTAAAAGTAACACTCGATTACACGGGTTACAACTACATCCTGATGTACGCTCATAACGAGGGCTCCATCCCGCCCAATACCTGCACGCTTACCGTGAAAGATGCCTCTTCAACCAAGGATTTTGTCTTGGAATCAAACCTTTCCAGCAATGGTGCAGTGGATGTGATAGTAGACTAATAACCATCTGCTAATAGAAAAAGCCATTCTCGCGAGTGGCTTTTTTTTGGTATCAATGAAAGAAGATTTTTTATTGACCTCTTGCTTTTTTAAGTTCGATCATATTGTTTCCTTGTGTGATGGTGACTTTATCGTTCTCTGATTTAATTTCAATATCCTGATTGTGATAAACATGAGTTTTTCCATCAGAATCTTTCTGTGCTGCCACAATCGTCTTATTATTACTTCGAATACTGATGCTGTTCCCTTTATCCGAATTTTTAAATGTGACCAGTGCGGAAGAACCATCATCCGCAACGTAGCGCTCGGTATGTTCAGATTCCACAAGATTTCCGTCTTTTACTGTTTTTTCGGCAGAGAAGGTACTATCTGTTTTGCCGTTGTCATCAGTTACCGTTTTTTCAACCTTTTCTTCCACAATGACATTTTTGTTGCCATCAGTGGATTTTTTGCAGCCGATCATGGTCAATGAAAACAAGGCAGCTGCCATTAGAGATATTTTTTTCATGCTTCAAAATTATAAGGTAAAGATAGGGAAATTCACTTTACTGTATGCGGTTACATTGTAGTTACTGAGCAGATACTTCCAACTTTCCCATAACAGATGTTTGCTTTTGTAGGACCTGTTGAATTAACATATTTCATCAAAATTGAATTTCTTTTTTTGAAATTTCTGTAATTTATTAACCAAAATTTAACGCAATACTTACTAAAATCATGTTTTAAGAAACCCGAAAATCATTCAGTTTTAACTAAATTTGTAAGGCAAAAAATCAGGTGCTAAGTATTCAACAAATAAAGTTGTTTTTCAAATATAAGCCGGGTTTTTAAGACAAGACGTTTAATTAAAAATATTATAAAATGAGCTACATTTCTTACATTGAAGCGAGACAGATTTTAGATTCCAGAGGAAACCCAACCGTTGAAGTGGATGTATTTACCGAAAGCGGTGCAATGGGACGCGCTGCAGTACCATCCGGTGCATCGACCGGCGAACATGAGGCCGTAGAATTACGAGATGGAGGTACAGAGTACTTAGGAAAAGGAGTGTTGAAGGCCGTAGAAAATGTGAGAGAAGTCATTGCGCCAGAATTGGTAGGGCTTCCCGTATATGATCAAAACATGATCGATCAAATTATGATCGATTTAGACGGAACCAATAACAAAGGAAATTTGGGTGCAAATGCCATTCTTGGCGTTTCTTTGGCAGCAGCAAAAGCAGCAGCAACAGAACTAAGAATGCCACTCTACAAATACGTAGGAGGTGTTAATGCGAACACGCTTCCTGTTCCTATGATGAACGTAATCAATGGAGGTTCACACTCCGATGCGCCTATCGCTTTTCAGGAATTTATGATTATGCCTGTAAAAGCAGACTCTTTTTCTCATGCGCTAAGAAAAGGTGCAGAAATCTTCCACAACCTGAAAAGTATTCTTCACGATCGTGGTCTTTCCACAGCAGTAGGTGATGAAGGTGGTTTTGCACCAACATTTACAGGTACTGAAGATGCATTAGATACCCTTCTTAAAGCCATCGAAAAAGCAGGTTACAAACCAGGTGATGATGTGATGATTGCTTTAGACTGTGCTTCTTCAGAATTCTACAAAGACGGAATCTACGACTATAGAAAATTCCAAACTCCTGATGCAGCACAATTCACCAGCGCAGAGCAGGCCTCTTACTTGGAACAATTGGTAAACAAATATCCAATCATTTCTATCGAAGACGGTATGCAAGAAAACGACTGGGACGGTTGGAAAGTGCTAACCGACAAAATAGGTGACAGAGTTCAATTGGTAGGAGACGATTTGTTCGTAACCAACGTAGAACGTTTGTCAAGAGGAATTAAAGAAGATATCGCCAACTCCATCTTGGTAAAAGTAAACCAAATTGGATCACTTACCGAAACACTTAACGCGGTACAGATGGCACAATTCAACAAATATACTGCGGTAATGTCGCACAGATCAGGCGAAACTGAAGATTCTACCATTGCTGACTTGGCTGTTGCTACCAACTGTGGACAAATCAAAACTGGTTCTGCTTCACGCTCCGATAGAATGGCAAAATACAATCAATTGCTAAGAATTGAGGAAGCTTTAGGCGAAACCGCAATCTTTCCAGGACTTGATGCATTTAAGATAAAAAGATAATAGAAAAAATTTATGGAGAACATCCTAATTTATTTGCTGTTCTCTATCTCTTTTCATAATTTAGTCGAAAATTAAATACAAAATGTCAGACAATAAAGTTGTTTTGAACTACGATGGTAAAGCATACGAATATCCCATTGTAGATAGCACAATCGGCGACAGGGGAATTGATATCTCCAAATTGAGAGATCAAACCGGTCTTATTACCATGGATTTAGGGTACAAAAATACCGGTGCCACCATCAGTGAAATTACTTATCTTGATGGAGACAAAGGTGAATTGTACTACCGAGGTTACCCGATTGAACAAATCGCAGAAAAATCAAATTTTTCAGAAGTCATGTACCTTTTGCTTAATGGCGAGCTACCTACCAAACAGGAGTTCGAGCATTTCGAAGAAAAAATAAAAGAGTACAACTGGGTCGCAGAAGAAATGAAGAAAATCTTGGATGTTTTTCCTCGTTCTGCACACCCTATGGGAGTTCTTTCTGCACTTACCTCTGCACTTACCGCTTTTAATCCGCGGGCAGTTAACGTAAAATCCAAAGAAGATATGGAGCACGCAGCTGAATTGCTGATTGCTAAATTCTCGCACCTTTGTGCTTGGACCTACAGAAAAACGCAGGGGTTATCCATCAATCATGGTGATAACAGCTTAAATTATGTAGAAAATTTCTACAGAATGACATTCAGAATGCCCAACCAAAAATTTGAATTGGATCCTGTTATTGTCGGCGCTTTAGACAAGTTATTAATTCTGCATGCAGATCACGAGCAAAACTGTTCTACCTCAACCGTTAGAATGGTTGGCTCTGCACATACCGGGCTTTTTGCGTCTATTTCTGCAGGGGTATCCGCACTTTGGGGGCCACTTCATGGTGGAGCCAATCAAGCGGTTATTGAAATGCTCGAATTGATCAATAACGACGGTGGTAATGTTGAAAAATACGTTCAAAAAGCCAAAGACAAAGAAGATAGCTTCCGTTTAATGGGCTTCGGGCACCGTGTTTACAAAAACTTCGATCCGCGTGCTAAAATCATCAAAAAAGCAGCAGACGATATTTTAGATAAACTCGGCGTACACGACAAAGCGTTAGATATCGCATTACAATTAGAGAGAGTTGCTCTGGAAGACGATTATTTCGTAGAAAGAAAACTCTATCCAAACGTAGATTTTTATTCAGGTATTATTTACCGGGCTTTGGGAATCCCAACCGAAATGTTTACCGTAATGTTCGCATTAGGTCGACTTCCAGGATGGATTTCTCAATGGAAAGAAATGCGATTGAAAAATGACCCTATTGGCAGACCAAGACAGGTTTATCAAGGTGCTCAAAAGCGCGATTATGTAGAGATGAGCGCAAGATAATTGCACTTCATATGATAAAATTCCCCTTCAGTTCTTATTGGAGGGGAATTTTTTAGGGCAACTTTTCCGGCTGTCACTACTCGCTTTTTTTCTTTTGCCAGCGCATGTCCGGCCAAAAGAAAAAAGAGCTCAAACATGCCGTTCCATCCGGGTTGCAAAGCGGTACTCATGTCAAGGTTTTTGGCAAATTGAAAATTTCAGTATCTTAACACACTTTAAAATTCAGGGTCAATCCAAACAAAACACGCCAATGAAACTTAAAAACTATATCGCAGGTCAATGGATAGAAGGTAGCGGTGAAGGAATTTCGTTATACAACGCTGTCAATGGCGAATTGGTCGCAATTTCTGATACCGAAGGACTAAACTTTGCACAAGCTTTAGAATATGGCAGAACTTTAGGGTACAAAAATCTTTCTTCCATGACGTTTTATGATCGTGGTCAAATGCTGAAAGATATTGCACTGTACCTTTTAGAGAGAAAAAAAAAATACTACAAGCTTTCCTACAAAACCGGAGCAACGCACGCGGATTCCTGGGTGGATATTGAAGGTGGTTTAGGAACATTTTTCACCTATTCTGGCTTGGCCAAAAGAATGCTGCCAAACACAACATTTTGGGTGGATGGCGATGTTCAAAAGCTTTCACCGAATGGAACGCATTTAGGGACACATATTTTAACACCTTCAGAAGGGGTTTCAGTTCAAATTAACGCTTATAATTTCCCAGTTTGGGGAATGCTGGAGAAACTGTCGACGTCTTTGTTGGCCGGAGTTCCGAGTGTGGTGAAACCTTCACCTTTTGGTTCGTATTTAACCTACGAGGTTTTCAAAGACATGATTGAAAGTGGTTTCCTTCCCGAAGGAGCAATTCAGCTGATTTGTGGTGAACCTGGAAATGTTTTGGAGTATATCCAGGATGGCGATTCTGTTTTATTTACAGGATCTGCACGAACAGGAAGAAAATTAAAATCACTTCCCAATATCGCAGGTGGAGCCGTTCGCTTCAACATGGAAGCCGATTCTTTGAATGCTTCTATTTTAGGTTTAGACGCAAAACCGGGAACTCCCGAATTTGATTTGTTCATCAAAGAAGTTCGCAATGAAATGACCACAAAAGCGGGGCAAAAATGCACTGCGATTCGTAGAATTATCGTCCCTGAACATTGGGTGGGCGATGTTCAAAATGCATTGTCAAAAGCATTAGATCAAGTAAAAATCGGGAATCCTCTTTCTCGCGAAACTCGAATGGGTTCTTTAGTTGGAAAGCAACAATACGACGAGGTTCAGAGAAAAATCGATATTTTAAAATCAGAAACCGAACTTATCTACGACGGCAAACAAGAATTAATCGATGCTTCGTTTGATTCGGGAGCGTTTATGACACCGAAATTATTTTTAAACGATTCTCCGTTTACCAAAAATATATCTCACGATGTGGAAGCTTTCGGTCCTGTTTCGACGATTATGCCGTACAAAGATGCGGAGGAAGCTGCTGCATTAGCAAAACGAGGAAAGGGAAGTTTGGTTTCATCTATCATTTCTCACGACGAAAATTTCATTGCAGAAACTGCTTGGAAAATAGCATCTCAACATGGTAGAATTTTCGTTTTGAACAGAGATAACGCCAAAGAAAGCACAGGTCATGGTTCTCCGTTGCCAACATTGATGCATGGTGGTCCTGGTAGAGCGGGCGGTGGCGAAGAAATGGGCGGATTGAGTGGTCTTCATTTCTTCCTTCAAAAAACGGCAATTCAAGGTTCGCCAGATGTTTTGACGGCCATTACAAAAGTATATACGCCAGGAGCTGAGAAAAAATATTCTGACAAACATCCTTTTCAAAAATTCTTTGAAGAAGTGGAAGTTGGTGATTCTTTAGAAACAGCAGGCAGAACGGTTACAGAAGGAGATATCGTTAATTTCTCGAATGTTTCTTGGGATCATTTCTATGCGCACACCGATGCGACTTCGCTTTCCGGAACCATTTTCGATGAGAAGGTGGCGCATGGATACTTCATTCTTTCCGCGGCGGCAGGACTGTTTGTTTCTGGCAAAAAAGGTCCAGTTATTGCAAATTACGGACTGGAAGAATGTTCGTTTTTAAAACCCGTTTATTCTGGCGATACGATTACCGTTTATTTAACAGCAAAAGAGAAAATTAATCGTGGCGTTAAAGGAAGAAATATTCCTTCTGGTGTGGTGAAATGGTTGGTAGAAGTGGTTAATCAACGTGATGAGTTGGTTTGCGTAGCCACGATTTTGACTTTGGTGGCGAAAAAGTCTCCGTTTCTGGATTTTAAAGTGAAATCTATTGAAAAATTACTAAGCAATTTAACCGAAAATTCAGATAGAAAATTTGGCGAAATGAGTCCGCAACAAATGGTCGAACATTTGGAGGAGGTTCTTAGCAATGGTTTTGGGAATTTGAAGGCAGAAGATTTTGCTGAAATTCCGGCGGAACAGTTGGGAAAACTACAAGATTGGCTCTACACCGACCAAAAGATACGTCCAGGTGCCAAATATCCTTTATTGAGGGAAGGAGAAGAAATGCGCCTGAGACATAAAGATTTGGATGAAGCGAAAGCGAAATTGATGGAAACAATGAAAGAATTTTTAATCTATTATCGTGTAAATCCAAAGGCAGAGCATTTTCACCCAAGATTCGGGACTTTGAACAAAGAAATGATGGAACTCTTCCATAGAAAGCATTTTACCCATCATTTTGAACAGTTTAATTTAATCTAAAAGAAGTATCAATGAAATTGAGGATGTTCGCAGACTGTTGCATTCCTAAATTACTACATTTATAGGATGAAAACCTTTGGGCAAAAAGTCGTCGATTATAATAAAAACTTAAAGTATTCCGGAAGCTTGCCGAATGGCTTTGCTGTACTCAATCCGTTTTTCGACAATCCGGAAACGATGGTGGTGATGAATGAATTTTACACTAAGTTTTACAATGATAACAAATCTCGAAGATTCATCATTGGCATCAATCCCAGTCGCCACGGAGCGGGTGTTACGGGCGTTCCTTTTACCGATACCAAACGACTGGATTCCGAGTGCGGCATTAAAATGAAGTCTGCTCGCACCCACGAAGTTTCTTCGGTTTTCGTGTACGACATGATTGCCGCTTTTGGAGGCGCTGAGAAATTTTATAAAGAATTTTATATCAATTCGCCATTTCCGTTAGCCATTGTAAGAAACACTAAAAACGGATATCTCAATGCGAATTATTACGATGAAAAAACACTTTTTGAAGATGTAAAACCTTTCATTATCGAATCCTTGAAAAATCATATCGCTTTAGGTTTGGATACTTCGGAAGTTTTTATTTTGGGAAAAAAGAATGGGGATTTTCTAAGCAAGATCAACAATGAAGAACACTTTTTTGATAAGATGACCGTTTTGGAGCATCCTCGCTATATTCAGCAATACAAATCGAAAGAGAAAGAAATGTATATTGACAAGTATTTGTTGGCATTTCATTCTTCACAACTCTAATTTTAAGTCATAACTCATACCTAATCATTTTGTTTAAATGGAAGCATTCGTAACCTCTACTGTTCAATACAATGTCGCCGAAATCACATTCGGAACACCTAAAAGCAACTCACTTCCTGGGCATATTCTCGAAGAATTGACGCAAACGATTTTAGATGAAGGTTCAAAAAACGAAGTAAAAGCGATTTTGATAAAAAGTGAAGGCAAAAAAGCGTTCTGCGCAGGTGCTAGCTTTGATGAATTGCTGGAAATTGAAGATTTAGAAACATCAGAAAAATTCTTTGGTGGATTTGCAAAAGTCTTAAATGCAATGCGAAATTGCGGGAAAATTGTTGTTGTACGTGTGCAAGGGAAAACCACTGGAGGCGGTGTGGGCATTGCTTGTGGTGCTGATTACTGTTTTGCGACAAAAGATTCAGCTTTAGCGCTAACGGAGCTCAATTTGGGAATCGGGCCGTTTGTTATTGGTCCTTATGTAGAGCGAAAAATTGGAAAATCCCAATTTGCTGCAATGGCAATTGATGCCGATTTCCGAAGTGCATCTTGGGCAAAAGAACATAATATCTATCACTCTGTTTCAGATTCTATTAATGAAATGGATTTGAAACTTGCAGATTTTTTGCAAAAGCTTTCATCCAGAAGCGATGATGCGTTGGCTTTAATTAAAAAGGTATCATGGGAAGGAACGGATCACTTTAATGATTTGATGCCTGCAAGGATTCACATGAGTGCAAGCTTGATTTTGGAAGATTCAGCAAAAGAAAGCATCGCGAAAATTAAAGAACGATTGCGAGAGAAATAAACAAAGGGAAGTTTTTTCTTCCCTTTGCTACTGTTTAAGTTTTCTTTTTCTTTCGCGTTTATTGATATAATCCAGAACAGCATCTTTCGTTGTCAGCCAATTTCTTCCTTCTTTAAATGCATCAATTTTTCCGGTTCGTGCAAGTAAACTGAGGTATTCTTGGCCATACGGAAGCCGCTCTTCTTCTACGATATTCGAGATCGTTTTATACTGATCGTAGGTGTTGTTGAGCGAACTAAGATAAATGTCCAAACTCCTTTCTATCGATTGTAGAATAAGCAATGCCAGCTTCGAATAATCTTGGTTATTTGCAAAATTGAGCGCATCATAATACTTTTTTCGATCATTTTTCAGGATGATCGCTGGCGGAAAACCGTGCTTCATCAGCAAAAGATTGAAAAGTAATCGCACCGTTCTGCCATTGCCGTCAAAAAACGGATGTATCCATACAAATCGATGATGAAAGATGATCGATTTTGTAAGAATATCAACTTCGGATTGATTGGTCCACTCAATAAGTTCAGTAATATAGTCGCAAACCTTGAGCGCATTGGGCGGAACAAAGTTGGCACCCGAAATACGAACCCCGGAATTTCGGAATCTTCCTGCAAAATCTTTTTCAATTTTTTGGAGCACCAATGCATGAACATCCAGTATATCCTTTTCTGTGAGGATATAGCTTGGGCTTACCAAATGTTCAATATGTTCAATCGCTTCTTGGTGATTAATCGCTTCAAAATGCTCGCGCAAAGATTTTCCCTTAACGGTAAAACCTTCTTCAATGATCATTTTTGTTTCCTGCAAAGTCAGGGTATTTCCTTCAATACTGTTGGAGTTGAACGTCCATTCGAGCGTTAGACTTTCTTTAATACCTTTGACGGCAATGCTTGGGATAGGGCGCAATTGATCCAATCCTGCTTTTTTCTGCAAAATCCTATCGAATTGTTTTTCAAATCCTTCAAATTGATATGGATATTCTTGCCACTTCATTTTATCTTTCTTAATGGCTATAGTATTGAATTGTTTTTTATTCCCACAAAGTTACAACTATTTTTTAAGATCGGTTACCATCATTTTAAATATATCCGATATTAAATTGTTTGAATTAAAAAAAAGCGTCACCAGAATTTCCGGCAACGCGCTACTTTTAAGTTATCAAAAGTTTATTTTAAATTCAGTTTTAATTCCAGTTCATCCAATTGATCTTGATGGATCGGTGACGGTGCATCAATCATCACATCTCTTCCGGAGTTATTTTTTGGGAAGGCGATATAATCTCGAATTACTTCGTTGCCGTCAAGAATGGCAACAAACCGATCGAAACCAAATGCTAATCCTGCGTGTGGCGGAGCACCATATTTAAAGGCGTTCATCAGAAATCCGAATTGTGCCTCTGCCTCTTCTTTGCTGAATCCCAAAAGGTCAAACATTGTACTTTGCAATTCTTTGTTGTAAATTCTTACGGAACCGCCACCGATTTCGTTTCCGTTCAGAACCATATCGTAGGCATTGGCTCTGGCTTTTCCCGGATCGGTTGACAACAATTCAATATCTTCTGGTTTCGGTGAAGTGAAAGGATGGTGCATGGCGTGGTAACGACCGGTTTCCTCATCCCATTCCAATAGTGGAAAATCAATCACCCAAAGTGGAGCAAACTCATCACCTTTTCTTAATCCTAACTGATTGCCGAGCTCCATTCGTAGTGCAGAAAGCTGTGTCCTTACTTTATTGGTTTCGCCGCTCATCACCAACATCAGGTCGCCTGGTTTTGCGTTGAATTTTTCAGCAATTTTTTGTAAATCTTCTTCATTGTAAAATTTATTGACAGAAGATGTTAAAATGCCATCATTTTGATATTTAACCCAAACCATTCCGGAAGCACCAACTTGCGGACGTTTTACCCAATCGATCAAGCCGTCAATTTGTTTGCGGGTGTAATCGGCGCAACCTTCAACATTAATACCGACAACAAGATCGGCGTCATCAAAAATCTTGAAATCTTTTCCTTTCACCAACTCATTAAGCTCCACGAATTGCATCCCAAAACGAATATCCGGTTTGTCGTTTCCGTAGGTTTTCATCGCATCATCGTAAGTCATTCTCGGGAATTGATCGAAATTTTTTCCGGTGATGTCTTTCAGTAAATGTTTGGCAAGTCCCTCAAAAATCTCCAATACGTCTTCTTGTTCCACAAAAGACATTTCGCAGTCGATTTGGGTGAACTCTGGTTGTCGGTCGGCACGTAAATCTTCATCGCGGAAACATTTCACGATCTGAAAATAACGATCCATTCCGGCCACCATCAATAATTGTTTGAAGGTTTGAGGCGATTGGGGCAATGCATAAAATTGTCCCGGATTCATTCTGCTGGGAACCACAAAATCACGCGCACCTTCAGGTGTAGATTTGATGAGAACGGGTGTTTCTACCTCAATAAAATCTTTTTCAGATAAGTAGTTTCTTACTTTTTGCGCCATTTTATGACGGAAAATAAGCTTCTCTTTCACCGGATTTCTACGAATATCTAAATACCGATACTTCATTCTGAGTTCTTCACCGCCATCTGTTTGATCTTCGATGGTGAAAGGAGGTAAAAGAGATTCATTTAAAACGGTAAGTTCTTTCACAAGAATTTCTACTTCGCCTGTCGGGATTTTTGGGTTTTTGGAAGCGCGCTCAATCACGGTTCCTTTTACCTGAATTACAAATTCGCGACCCAGCTTTTTGGCTTGTTCAAACAATTCTTTTGAAGAACGGTCTTCATCAAACACCAATTGGGTAATTCCGTAGCGGTCTCGCAAATCGATCCAGATCATAAATCCTTTATCGCGAATGGTTTGCACCCATCCGGAAAGGGTAACTTCTTCATTAAGATTGCTTAGCGTAAGTTCGCCGTTGGTTGTAGTACGGAACATTTTGGTGTTAAAATTTTTTAGGTTGATGTTACAATTTCTTATTACATTGATGCATCAATGGTTTTTAACCACTGGTTTGCAAAAGAAATCTGCGTTTGCAAAGATAAAGTTTTTGCCGCTAAGAGGGAAAACTTCGGTACGATTAAAAAACAATCGGGAACAGTAATGATTTTTACAGAAAATTTATAACTTTGTGTAAATCACCAACAAAATAAATGCATTATGGGAAAAGGAGATCAAAAATCTAAACGTGGCAAAATTAACGCGGGAAGTTATGGTAAACGCAGGCCAAGAAAATCATCAAAACTTGCGGTGGTTGCCGAGCAAGCAGTAAAAGCTGCCAAAGAAGAGAAACCGAAAGTTGCCGCAAAACCTAAGGCAGAAAAAGCTGAAGAGACAAAGGAAGCTAAACCCAAAGCTACTAAAGCTAAAAAAACCGAGGATTAATCCTCGGTTTTTTTATTGGTTTTTCGGGCGCGGCGAAGCCGCGCCCGAAAAGTAGTAAAATTATTTTCCTCCAAGAATAGAGCCCAACAACCCACCAAGTCCACCTTGTTGTTGCTGTTGCCCACCTCCTAAAACACTTCCTAAAAGATCGTTTAAAGGATTGGATGTCTGTGCTTGCGCCTGGTTCTGTGCATTTCCTAAAATTCCTCCTAACAAATCACCCAAACCACCACCAGAAGTAACGTTATTGTCTTTTCTTTGCTGACCAATGTAACCCATAATAAGCGGGGCAAGCATTCCCAAAATAGGACCAATCTTGTCCATCGAAATTCCCGTATTTTGTGAAAGCTGATTTTCTACCTGTGATTTTTGTCCGCCAAAAATGTGATCAAGGATAGAGCCGCCTTCAGCTTCTCTGGCAGTTGCTTGTGCTGGATCATTCAGAATACTTCCGTCGTGATCTTTATCTAAAGCATTGTTCAGTGCATCTGCTTCTTTCGGGCTTTCCTGAGATTTTTTTCTGAGGTAAGAAATAACCAATGGCGCTGCGACGGCCAGAAGGGCAATGACTTGATTTTTGCTGATTCCGAATTTGTTTTCAGCATCCGACGCTACCTGATTGCCAGCGTTTCCTGTAATAAGGTCAATTAAACTCATAGTTTGTTGATTAAAATTATTTTAAATTGAGAACCAAAGTTACCAAAAACCATTCCTATTTTTTTGTTGAATCAAGAAAATGTGGGAAAAGGCAACTATTTTGTAAGTTGATTTTCTTATGTTTTAAAAATGATGGCCGCTACCCCATATTTCTCAGATGATTTCAATAAAACTCTTCCAAAAAATAAGTTAAAATATTTTAATTCTTTTCCCTCATCAATTTTTGAAAATTGGCACGTTAGAACATGCTTCACCAAACATCAGCGATTTCACCAACGGTTTAAGTTGCTCCACCAGTTCGATGTACGCGTTTTCGGGAACAAAATCATCAGTGCAACCTTTCACCAATACCCGTTTTCCCATTAAATCGGTAAAATCGTAGGTTTCAATGGCATTGTGCATTAGGAGCACTTCCAGATCTTCCCGGTTTCCATAAACTACTTTCCTTGCAAAACCGGTTAATTTCGCCGTAAGCAGAAAATACGCCCACAAAGGAACAATAGCATCTGCAGAATTGTAAATATAAACGAATTTTCCAGCGTAGTCCTCGGCATCAAGCTGAGCAATCTTTTCGCGAAAATCTTTTTCTTTTAATATTAATCCTTCAAACAGAAAATCTTTTAAATCAATTCCTTTTCGTTCGCCTTTTGGTATAAGCTGGGCAAGATCAAAATTCACCAAACCGCTGTCTGCTACCTTATTTTTTATTTCAAAATCTTCGGACATTTATTCTATCTTTGAAGACAAAATTACAACATTTCTAATTATCGTCCTCATGGAGATCAACTTCGATTTGCATTGTGACTTAACCGCTTATTTGGCTGAACCTAATACTTCGGCCGATGGTGATATTCGTTGCTCTGTGTCGAATTTGAAGAACGGTAATGTCAAGTTTCAAGTAATGGCATTTTATTCGGCCACGAAGAAAGGAAGCGTTGATGAAGTAAAAACCCAGCTTAGCAGGTATAGGGATTTACTAGCAAGAAATGATATTGATGAATTTAAACCTGAAAAATTTTCATTGCATAATCCAAAACTGTCCGTCATTGCAGCCGTGGAAAATGCGTCAGGACTTTGCGAAGAAGAAATGCCTATTCATTTGATGAGGGAGAATCTCGATAATTTGCTCTCCAATGCAGATCTGATGTACATTGGGCTAACTCATCATAACGAAAATCGTTTCGGCGGAGGAAATTATACCGATGTTGGTTTGAAGGACGACGGAAAACAGCTCCTTGATTATATTAACCATCGCAAAATTGGCATCGATTTTTCGCACACAAGTGATCGATTGGCTTATGATGTACTGAATTATATTGATCAGGAAGATTTAGAAATTCCTGTTCTGGCAAGCCATTCTAACATGAGGTCGGTATTTGCTCATCCAAGAAATTTACCTGATGAGTTGGTGAAGGAAATCATTCGTCGAGATGGCTTGATCGGGTTGAATTTTGTAAAGTATTTTGTGGGTGAGGAAACTGCCGAGTCTATTTTTAAGCATATTGATTACGCGCTACAATTAGGCGCAGAGAATCACCTTTGTTTTGGAGCTGATTTTTTTGATGACAAAGTGCATCCGGAACAACAAAAATATCCTTTCTTTTTTGAGGAAATGGGAGATCCTTCTGCTTATTCATGGATTAATGAAAAAGTTTCCGAAAACTATTCCGAAGAAATTAAAAGTAAAATCAGCCATCAGAATGTCTTGAATTATTTTGCAAGACAACAGGGTTAAAACGATTAAACAGTACAGATTTTGAAATATTATATCATCGCAGGTGAAGCATCCGGAGATTTGCACGGAAGCAATTTAATAAAAGCCATTCAGGAAAAAGACAGAAATGCAGAGTTTCGGTTTTGGGGTGGCGATTTAATGGCAAAAGTTGCGAGTAAAGAACCAGTAAAACACTATCGGGACTTAGCGTTCATGGGCTTTCTGGAAGTGGCAAAGAATCTCAAAACAATTCTTAATAATATTAAATTTTGCAAAGAAGATATTAAAGAGTATCGTCCCGATGTTTTGATTTTAATTGATTATCCGGGATTCAATCTGCGAATTGCAGAATTCGCAAAAAAACTCGGGATTAAGGTTGTTTACTACATTTCTCCACAGCTTTGGGCATGGAAGGAAGGGCGCGTTGAACAGATTAAAAAGTTTGTCGATGAGATGTTGGTGATTTTGCCATTTGAGAAAGATTTTTACAAAAAACATCAGGTGGATGCGCATTTTGTGGGGCATCCTTTGCTCGATGCTATTTCGGATTTACCACCAATTGACGCGGGTACTTTCAAAAAAGAAAACGGACTCAATAATAAAGAAATTATCGCTTTACTTCCTGGTTCCCGTGAGCAGGAAGTTTCTAAGATGCTTCAGATGATGCTATCTGTTAGGCCTTATTTTGAAGATTACCAGTTTGTTATCGCAGGTGCGCCAAGTTTACCTAAGAGTTTCTACGAAAAATTTTCGGATGAGAATGTCCATTTTGTATCGAATAAAACCTATGATTTGCTTCGTTGTTCTAAAGCGGCTTTGGTAACTTCCGGCACTGCAACACTCGAAACTGCATTACTCAATGTGCCTGAAGTGGTCTGCTATAAAGGAAGCAGGATTTCTTATGAGATTGGGAAACGCCTCATCAAAAACATTAAGTATATCTCGTTGGTGAATTTAATAATGGACCGCGAAATCGTTACGGAGCTTATTCAGGATGAACTTAATACGAATAACTTGGTGGATGAGCTAGGCCGTGTTTTGGAGGGTGACCAACGTCAGCAAATGCTTCAAAACTATCGTGAACTGCGCGAAAAATTGGGCGGAAAAGGTGCGAGCGGACATGCAGCCGAAATCATTGTTAATGGGTGATTTAACGGTGAAATAGCCGGGCGCTTTTGGCTACATTTGCTTGAAAAACCTCTGTTTTGAGCAAGCAACCACTTCTTTTGCTGTGTGTTTCTTTTATTCTTGGGATTTTTCTGCAGGATGTTGTTCGGTGGTCGGTTTTTAAGATTTATTGTTTTGTCGTCATTTGTTTTGTATCTTTAATTGTTTACTTTGTCAGGAACTTTTATGTCCATCGCTGTCGGCATTTTTCAAGTTTACTTTTTGCTTTTGCAGCTGGAATTTTAGTCCATTCTTTTTCTTTGAAAGAACAAAGTTTACCCGACTTGAAAGGTCGCAACCTCATTTATTTTAAACTGAATCAGAAGCTAAATTCTAACGAGAAAAATCGTCGCTACGAGATTACTGCATGGAAGGACAAGAGGGAGTTTCGCAGTATATTGTCAATGCCTAAAGAGGAAAGCGAACTCAACTTTAAGCATTATTATAAGGCTGAAGCTTATGTAAATCGGGTGCAGCAAGCATACAGTGATTTTCAGTTTGATTATGCTAAGTATCTCAGTCGCAGAGGTGTTTTTCATCAAAGTTATCTGCCCAATTCTTTCAGCCAGGGAACTCGTAAAGATTTATCTTTTGCGGAGAAAATCCGTCAGCAAAGACTCGAAACTTTATCCAAACTAGATAATTTAAAATTGAGCAAGAAAGCACGCGAATTTACCAAGGGAATTATTCTTGCCGATAGAACAGAGATGGACAAGGAAACTGTTCAGGATTTCTCCAGATCTGGTTTGATGCATGTTTTAGCGATTTCCGGTTCGCATATGGCTATTTTCTTCTGGCTTATCCTGGGTGTTTTGTACCCTTTTTTCTCCTCTAAATTTAGGAAATTTAAGATCGTGTTTGCATTGCTTCTCATATGGAGTTTTGCTGTCTTTATTGATTATGGAAGCTCGGTATTGCGCAGTTGCATCATGATTTCCTGCTATTATATATATGTATTGCTGCAGCGAAAACCCGATTTGCTACATGCGATGGCTATTGCTGCATTGCTGATATTACTGGTGGATACCAATCAGCTTTTTGATGTCGGTTTTCAGTTGAGTTTTGTGGCGGTTCTTGGCATTTTTTGGTTGAATGGGCCTATTCTTCAGCATTTGCCAAAGCCCAAAAGTAAGTTGCAAATTTTTCTGGTGAATGTTGTTTCGGTAAGTTTTGCAGCTCAACTGGCAACACTTCCGTTGGTTCTTTTTTACTTTCATCAATGGAGTTTCGTTTCAATTCCTGCTAATTTGCTGATTATTCCTGCTGCCGAATTGATCATCATTTTTGCATTACTAATGACGGTTTTAGCAGCATTCTCAATGCAATGGTGGTGGCTCAATGAATGGTATGATTTTGTAGTTAGTTGGGTTTTAAAGCTGATCGGTTTCTTTGCACATGTGGATTCGGCTTACTTTACAATGATTCCCATGAACTTGCTGGAGGTGATGGTTGCCTTTGTAGCAATTTATTTTTTGAGGTTTCCCCTTAGAAGATTCAGAATTAAAAGTGCTTCGGTGTTTGCCTATTTTTTAATTTTATTTTTGGTTTTGCGTGCCTTTCTCAATTATCGAGCTGCGCAGCTGGATGAGGTTTTAGTTCATCGCTATTTTAAAGAACGAGTTATTTCGGTGAAGCAGAAAGATCAGGTGGCATTTTTGATTCCCGAGCAGGTGGATCAAAATAAGATTTTGGCCTACATTATTGAGCCATACCTTACTTCAAGGCGCACCAATAACTATATGATTAAGGTGGTTCCGAAGGATTTAGAAAGTATCACCATTCATGGTTCTGTTTATTCATTAATCGATGATCAATGAGCTATTTTATTTAGAACTATTACAAACTAATTAATTGTGATAATTCTCACTTTCACCAAGCTTCACATTTCTTTAACTTTGTGGAAGTTCAATTACGAAAAAAAAACAAAAATTTATGGCAGGTTTAAAGAGTTCTACCATCGGTAGGAAGTATGCAATGGCATTGTCCGCAATGTTTTTGCTCATTTTTCTTGTGGTGCACCTTTCAGTTAATATGCTCTCGGTTTTCAGCCAGGATGCTTTTAACAGTGCTTCCTATTTTATGGGATATAATCCCGCAATCCAGTTTCTAATGCAGCCGGTTCTAATGTTTGGAGTGCTTTTTCACTTCATTATGGGATTTGTTTTGGAGGCAAAAAACAACAAGGCAAGACCGGTAAAATATGCGGTGAACGATGGCAACGCCAATTCAACATGGATGTCCAGAAATATGATTATTTCCGGGCTTGTTATTTTGGCATTTCTCGGTCTTCACTTATACGATTTCTGGTTTCATGAGATGACCTATAAATATGTGCCCGGTGAGGGAGATCCTAATGATCTGACGCGTTTTTGGGGAGAACTTCATCATAAATTTGCGGATTTATGGCGTGTGGTTTTCTATGTCGTTGCCTTTGTTCTTTTAGGGTTACACCTGGCGCATGGTTTCCAATCCTCTTTTCAGTCGATTGGTGCAAGACATCCAAAATACACACCTGTCATTAAAGCAGTGGGAAATTGGTATTCTATTCTAATTCCTGCGGGTTTTATTTTTATAGCAGTTTTCCATTATATCACTCAATAGTTTTATGTTTTTGAATGATTCAAAATCTAAAATCTAAAATTTCCAAAACAATGAGCAAATTCGATTCGAAAATTCCTGGAGGTCCGCTAAAGGACAAATGGAAAAATCATAAAGACCACATGAACCTTGTTGCACCCAACAACCGCGACAAGATTGATGTCATCGTAGTAGGTACCGGTTTAGCCGGTGGCTCTGCTGCTGCAACTCTGGCAGAACAAGGGTACAATGTAAAAGCATTTTGCTACCAAGATTCCCCAAGAAGAGCACACTCTATCGCTGCGCAAGGTGGTATTAACGCTGCAAAAAATTATCAGGGAGATGGTGATTCTGTTTATCGCTTATTCTATGATACTATTAAAGGAGGCGATTATCGTGCGAGAGAAGCCAATGTTTATCGATTAGCAGAGGTTTCCGGAAATATTATTGACCAGTGTGTTTCGCAAGGTGTACCTTTTGGGCGTGATTATGGCGGCCAGCTCGATAACCGTTCTTTTGGTGGTGTACAGGTGAAAAGAACTTTCTATGCGAAAGGACAGACCGGTCAGCAGCTGCTATTAGGAGCATATTCTGCCATGAGCCGACAAATCGGTAAAGGGAGAATTAAAATGTATAACCGCCACGAAATGCTGGATCTGGTTATTGTCGATGGTAAAGCAAGAGGAATTATTGCCAGAAATTTGGTAACCGGTGAAATCGAGAAACATTCTGCACACGCAGTAGTAATTGCTTCTGGAGGTTATGGCAACGTATATTTCCTTTCAACCAATGCGATGGGATCCAATGTTTCTGCCGCATGGAAAATTCATAAAAAAGGAGCTTATTTTGCTAATCCTTGTTTCGTACAGATTCACCCAACTTGTATACCGGTGCATGGAACACAGCAATCTAAACTGACGCTGATGTCGGAATCGCTTCGTAATTCAGGTAGAATCTGGGTGCCGAAGAATATCGAAGATGCAGTAGCCATCCGTGAAGGTAAACTGAAACCAGAAAACATTAAAGCAGAAGATCGTGATTATTATCTGGAAAGAAGATACCCTGCATTTGGGAATTTAGTTCCTCGTGATGTGGCTTCTAGAGCTGCAAAAGAAAGATGCGACGCTGGTTACGGAATAGAAAACAATGATACAAAAGAAGGTGTTTATCTTGATTTCTCTACGGAAATTATTAAAAAAGGTAAAGAAACGGCCTTAGAGAAAAATATTCATAACCCCACCGAGCAACAAATCTATGATTTGGGTAAAGCTTGGATTGAGGAGAAATATGGTAACCTCTTTGTGATGTACGAAAAAATTACGGCAGACAATCCTTACGTAACTCCAATGAAGATTTATCCGGCGGTGCATTACACGATGGGAGGTATTTGGGTAGATTATAATTTACAGTCTACTATTCCCGGATGTTTTGTAATTGGTGAAGCCAACTTCTCTGATCATGGAGCCAACAGATTGGGTGCTTCTGCACTGATGCAGGGCCTTGCTGACGGTTATTTTGTGCTTCCTTATACCATCGCAGATTATCTGTCTGCCGACATCCGTACAGGATCAATACCAACCGATACGCCAGAGTTTGCTGACGCGGCTCATGGCATTCAGGATAAAATTAAATTCTTCCTGAATAATAACGGAAAACACTCTGTTGATTACTTCCATAAAAAACTGGGACACATCATGTGGAACAAAGTTGGAATGGGCAGAACACCAGAAGGTTTACAAGAAGCGATTAAAGAAATTGCCGAAGTTCGAGAAGAATTCTGGAAAGAAGTGAAAGTACCAGGAACCAATGATGAGATGAATCCCGAACTGGAAAAAGCATTTCGTGTAGCCGACTTCTTGGAATTGGGACAGCTCATGGCCATGGATGCTTTAGAAAGAAAAGAATCCTGCGGAGGACATTTCCGTTGGGATCATGCGACACCGGAGGGCGAAGCGGAGAGAGATGATGTGAACTATAAGTATGTTGCCGCTTGGGAATATATGGGAAGCGACATTACCAAAGAAGTAGTTCATAAAGAAGAGTTGATTTATGAAAACATCGAAGTGAAGACAAGAAGTTATAAATAATCTCCAAAAACAGATAGAAAAATGAGTACAAAAAAAGGACTTAACCTGACTCTGAAAATATGGAGACAGAAAAACAATAAAACAAAAGGACAGTTCGAGACCTATAAAATTTCTGACGTTTCAACCGATTCATCGTTCCTGGAAATGCTCGATATGCTGAATGAAAATTTGGTGAATGAAGGAAAAGAGCCGATCGCTTTCGACCACGACTGCCGTGAAGGGATCTGCGGAATGTGTTCGCTCTACATCAACGGTCGGGCACACGGTCCGGATACGGGCATCACTACCTGTCAATTGCACATGAGGATGTTCAAAGACGGCGAAACCATTCATATTGAACCTTGGAGAAGTGCTGCTTTTCCTGTGATTAAGGACTTAGTGGTGGATCGTAGCGCATTTGATCGCGTGATGGCAGCAGGTGGTTTTATCTCTGTTAACACTTCCGGTAATACCACTGATGCCAACAGTATTTTGGTACCTAAAGAAGATGCCGACAAAGCTATGGATGCTGCGGCGTGCATCGGTTGTGGCGCGTGTGTCGCTACCTGTAAAAATGGTTCTGCTATGCTGTTTGTGGGAGCTAAAGTTTCCCAATATGCATTGCTTCCGCAAGGTAGAATTGAGGCGCAAAGAAGAGTGCTAAAAATGGTAAAAGCCATGGATGAAGAAGGATTCGGAAACTGTTCGAATACAGGTGCCTGCGAAGTAGAATGCCCGAAAGGAATTTCGCTAGAAGTCATCGCCAGAATGAACCGCGAGTACATGTCAGCCAATGTGGATAAAGGATAGGAAGCGATAAAGCTGGTCGCTACTGACCTATTGAAATAGAACAAAACCATCTCCGTGATAGAGGTGGTTTTTTCATTGTTAAAAATTCACAAAAACCTTGTTTAATTTTTGCAGACCCTTTAAATAGTGTATTTTTGCGCAAATTTCAGATAACATAAAAATGAAAAAGTATTTTTTATTGGTCCTTTTCGCCATCTTCGCAGTTTCATGTTCTAAAAAGGTGGAAGTAACGGGTAATTTAGCGGGCGGATCGCCATTGGAAAGAATTGAATTTATAGAAGCATCGGGAGTAGCCACGCTACCGCTAACCAACATTGGTGTTGATGCGAAAGGAAGCTTTTCAGGTAGTTTTGAAGCACCCAACAACGGAATGTATGTAATGACCTATGCCGGCAAACAGGCAATGATTTACCTTAAAGGAGGTCAGAAACTCAATATCTCGGGTAAAGCTGAAAACTTTCCGGTACAATTTACCATTACAGGAGATGCCAAAAAGAATAATGATTTCCTTAAGGAAGTGCAAACTTTCATTCAGGGTTATGCTTCAAAAATTAATGTTGGAGAAATGGTTGGTAAAGACGAACCTGCATTCCTGAAAGAAATTCAGAAAATAAGTACGGATTTTGAAAAAAATATTGAAGCTGCCGCTAAAAAAACGTCGCCGGATTCGGAAGTGGTTACCTTCAAGAAAGATGAACTCAACGCCAGTGTTTTGGGCTTGATGAACCAATACGAGATGAACCATGGTACGTTAAGCGGTAACCCATCTTTTAAAGTTTCAAAAAACTTTAAAGATGCTGTTGCAAAACTGGAAACCGATAAAGACAGAATGCTGAAAACGCAACCTATTTATCGTAATTATTTATTGGCTCAATTGAGTCCCGATTTCCAGACATTTGCCAATAAGAACAAAAAAGAAGGAGATCTTACCTCTGTTGTGTTTTCCAATTATCTGGACACTAAAAAAGAAATGTCGCAGGTAACCAAAGATTATTTGCTTGCGTTTGTTATCAGCAGCAGCGATCTTGCGCCGGGTATGAAACATGACGTAGCAACGAAGTTAAGTAAACTGGTGAGTGACAAAATTAAAGATGCCACCATCAAAAAAGACATGGAGAATGTTCTTTTCGTTATTTCAGGTCCTAAGATTGGTGAAGCTGCACCAGCTCCTAAGCTCATCAAAGCTGACGGAAGTGCCGTAAAACTTTCCGAAGGAAAAGGGAAACCTACCTTGGTGATGTTTTATGCATCTTGGAATCCTTATATTTCTGAAGCCACCATTCCGGTGCTGAAAGAAGTTGTCAATTTTTATAAATCGAAAATGGATTTCACTTTTGTGAATCTTGATGATACCAAAGAGCAATTCGTGAAAGCCAGTAATGCAATGCTAAAGGGAGTTCCCGGAAATAACGTGTACGGCGAAGGAGGGATGAATTCCCAAGCCGCGAAAGACTATGGAATTTACGGTTTCAAAATGCCGTCATTCATTATTCTGGATAAAAACGGAAAGGTTGCAAGCCGCTTTTTCTTAAACCTTGGAGACCCGGAAATTGTAAATGTGCTGGATCAGCAAACCGGACTTAAAGCACCTTCTGTACAGCCGGAAGCTCACTTGCAAAACGATTTGTTGGCACCGAAACCAGATGCACCAACCAAATAATATAGGTTTTTGATGAAAAATCTGTGTCCTGTCGGTTATTCCGGCAGGATTTTTTATATTTAACAAAAAAAACAATGAAACACCAGTTATTGCTTCCGCAGAATATCCTTTTCTCCATCGCCGTATCAGGGGTTCTTTTTACATTATTTACCATCGGTATTGATATGACTCATTTGGGAATTCCTTTGGCAGCTGGTAGATTTTTCGAGTGGGTGGGTTTAATCGCTAGTTTTATAACGGTGGTGGTTTTAATTGTTGATGTTTTCAAGAACAATATCAACGGCAAATACCTGTGGACACTGGCTTTTCTTTTGCTGGGCTGCATGTCCGGGCTATATTACCTGATGAATCGCGAGAAATGGGTAATGGGTTCTTAGGATTTCGGCCGTACCTTTTCCTCTGATTATTTTTGAATGCTCAATGAATTTGGTGATTCCATGAGGAATTATCGACTACTTTTTATTTTAAAACCTTACTTTTGTGGTCATTAAATTTATAATGAGGAAGAAGCATAAAAATATTATTTTAGAGAACATTTCGTTGGTTTCAGCAGGCGCAAAAGGTGTAGCAATAGGACGAACCGATGATGGCAAAACTGTTTTGGTTTCGGGAGCCGTTCCGGGAGATGTGGTGAATGCCCGTGTCAAAAAATCAAAATCCAAATACTTCGAAGCGGAGGCGATACAAATTATTGAGAAGTCTCCGTTTCGTGTTGAGCCCAAATGTATTCATTTTGGAGTATGCGGCGGCTGCAAATGGCAGAATTTGGCCTACGAGAAACAGCTCGAATTTAAACAAGACGAAGTGTTTAATCATATCAAAAGAATCGGCGGTATTGAAGAATTTCAAACCATGCCCATCTTGGGGAGTGAAGAGCAGTACTTTTACCGCAACAAAATGGAGTTTTCATTTTCCAATGCACGTTGGTTAACGGCAGAAGAAGTAAGTTCTGAAGAAGATTTTGGTGATAAAAATGCGCTTGGTTTCCACATTCCAGGCATGTGGAGCAAAATTCTTGATCTGAAGGAATGCTGGCTGCAGGAAGATCCTTCCAATGCCATTCGACTCGCGGTGAAGCAGTACGCAGTAGACAACCAACTGGCCTTTTTTGATGTTAAAAATCAGGAAGGATTCCTGAGAACGCTGATGTTGAGACAAAACTCAAAAGGCGAATGGATGGTGCTGTTTCAATTGTTTCGGGAAGAAAAAGAGCAGCGCGAAAAACTCTTCAGATTTTTGCTTGATAAGTTTCCGATGATTAAAACACTGCTGTATGTCGTTAATGAAAAATCGAATGATTCTATTTATGATCAAAACGTGCACACTTATTTTGGTGATGGTTTTTTGATGGAAGAAATGGACGGTTTGAAATTTAAGATTGGCCCAAAATCATTTTTTCAGACCAATTACAGACAGGCATTGGAGCTGTACAGGAAAACCCTTGAGTTTGCCGATTTGAAAGGCGATGAGGTGGTTTATGATTTGTACACCGGTACAGGAACAATTGCACAGTATGTAGCCCGAAATGCAAAGCAAGTCATCGGCATCGAGTCGGTGCAAGAAGCCATTGATTCGGCAAAAGAACACGCCCAACTGAACGGACTTACCAATTGCACTTTCTATTGCGGTGATATGAAAGATATTTTTAATGATGAGTTTTTAGCCAATCATCCAAAAGCAGAAGTACTGATTACCGACCCACCAAGAGATGGAATGCACCAGAAAGTTGTAGAGCAAATTCTGAAACTTTCGCCTGATAAAATTGTGTATGTGAGTTGTAATTCAGCAACGCAAGCAAGGGATTTGGCACTCATGAAAGATCATTACCGATTGGTGAAAATTTTGCCTGTTGATATGTTTCCCCAAACCCACCACGTGGAGAACATAGCATTGCTCGTTAAAATCTAAAGACAAAGAAGGCGTTTAAAAATGACCCATAAAAAATGTTTACATTTGAAGATGAAATTAACGAAAATATTCTTTCTTTTAATCGTTTTGCTGGCATTCTACTCTTGTAGTTCCGATGATGATATCTGCATTGGGGGTGAAGCGACACCGCGCATGAAGATTAAATTCAAAACAGAAGCAACAGGGAAGCTGAAAACATTAGATTCTTTATACGTTAATGTTGATTACGGCAGCGGTCCGGTTTCTGTAATTGCCCGAAAGGTGAAAACAGATTCGGTTTATATTCCGCTTCGGGTAGACGAAAATCCATATACAGAAATTTATGTTGGTTTGTCGAAAGCAGCAATCAGTTCCAAAATAAAAATCAATTACACCACATCATCACAGTACGTTTCGCCGGCTTGTGGGGTAAAGAAAATCTACGAAAATGTAAATTCATCGGTAGAAACCGCAAATCCTGTGGTAGGTGCCGAGCAACCTCAAACCCAGATTATTGATGAAAACAAGACGCATCTTTTCCTTCTTTTTTAGCCTCTTTTTTTTAGCAGTTATTGCGCAACAGAAAAAGGATTCTGTGCGCACTGTATGGAAATATGAGCCCAACTTTATGGTGGGTTTTGATGTGCTGAATGCTGGAATGGCGGCTTTCTCGCATCGCAAGGTTTTGCAGGGATATGTATCGTCACGTCTTCAGAATAATCTTCACGGAATTGTGCAGGCGGGATTCGAAAAAAATATTTACGACAAAAATGGTTACGACGCCACGGCAAGTGGTCCTTTTGCGAAATTGGGTGCTTTTTATATGCTGGCTTATGACCGCGAAAATACAATGAACGGTTTCTATGCAGGCGCCCAATTGGCGGGCTCTTTTTATCGTCAGGAATACCGGGCAATCCCCGTTCGGGGTTATGCAGGAAGCTCCACATCGGTGGCGTATCCTTCTTCTACTCAAAGTTCTTACTGGGTAGAGGGAATTATTGGCGGCAAAGTTCAATTGTTTGAGACACCATTTTATATTGATGTAAATGTTCAGCCCAGATACATGGTTTTTTCTACCAAGCAGGACGACATTCAGCCCATGATTGTTCCGGGCTTTGGGCAGAGCTCCGGGAAATTTAACTTGGGTTTCAGTTGGAACATTGCCTATTTCTTCTAAAATCTGGAGCAAAACAGTAAGCTGAAAACGAATACGGAGATGTTTTGTAATGGCTTACCTTCTTACAATGTTGCAATAGGTTTTATTTTATCAATAATTTTTACCGCTTTTTTTTATTCGGAATTTTTGGTTAATAATTAATTTGTTGCCAAATTGTTTAAATTTTGGTTATTTTTTAATTATTTGATTGTTTTGTTGTCTGGCGGGTGGTAGTTCTTCGGTTAAGTTGAGAATTTAACAAATATTCTTTGGGCATGCCTGAAAAAATGATTAGTTTTGAGCAATCATTTAATTTAAGTTATTTTTATGAAGAAATTATTTACCACTTTTTTTGTCGGGGTTTTGGCTTCGACAGTCTCAGCGCAGTGGACACCGACGTCCATGGCGGGAGACAAAGTAAGACCCGAAACAGAAGTCAAGAACTTCTACAACTTGGATTTAAACAGTCTGAGATCGCAATTAGGCGCTGCTGTTGAATCAGGTAAAGGAGCGAAAGCCGTTGTAATCAGCTTACCGACGTTACAAGGAAAGGTCGAAAAATTCGCGGTGTATAGTGCTCCTGTTGTTGTGAAGTCGCTTGCAGATCGTTATCAGCTTGGTTCTTATGCCGGAGTAGGTGTTGATGATCCGTCAAAGTATGTGCGCTTCAGTGTGGCGCCTAACGATTTTCAATCAATGATTTATAGTAATGGAAATTACGAATTCATTGAGCCACAAAATAAAGAAAAGTCTGTTTATGGGGTTTTTCCTAAGAGCAAAAAAACAGAAGGAAGCACCTTTGAATGCGCTGGTGAAGATTTTGCCACTAAACAACAGTTGGATAATTTGCGAGGAAATGCAAGTCTTTCTAATCTTCCAACGGATTTTTCAAAAAGCAGCGATAAAAAGTTTCGTACATACCGTTTAGCGCTTTCTGTAACCGGAGAGTACACGCAGTATTTTGGTGGAGTTCCACAGGCACTTGCAGGGATGAACGCAACGCTAACCAGAGTTAATGGTATCTTCGAGAAAGATTTTGCCATTCGCTTGTTGTTGCAGGACTTCCCTCAGATTATTTTTACCAATCCTAATACCGATCCTTATTCTCCTGCTTCTAGTGGTGCGCAAGGTGCTTGGAATAGTGAGTTGAAGGGAGTTTTGAAAGGTACTACTTATGGAGTAGGTGATGCAAATTATGATATAGGCCACCTTTTTGGAAGATCAGGCGGTGGTGGATCGGCAGGATGCATCGGCTGTGTTTGCGATAATCGCGACACCTACGATTCTTCTTACCAGTGGACATGGCACAAAGGCCAAGGGTTTACTTCGCCTGCCACAGGAAACAATCCAGTAGGAGATACTTTTGATATTGATTATGTTGCGCATGAAATGGGTCACCAGTTTGGCGCTTGGCATACCTTTGCACATGGTATACACAGTGGCAGTATTGCTCACATGGAGCCGGGATCTGGTTCTACCATTATGGGATATGCAGGTATTGTACCGGGAGCTGATGTTCAGGCGCATTCGGATGCTTATTTCCATGCAGTAAGTATTTTTCAGGTTCAGAATTATGTAAATACACAGACATGTGATGTTAATACTGCGATAAACAATAATCCTCCAGTTATCGCTGCGATGGCAGATAAAACAATTCCTAAAGGAACAGCTTTCGTACTAACGGCATCAGCAACAGATGGTGAAGGAGATAATTTAACCTACACTTGGGAGCAATATGATAACGCTACAACTGCCGTAAGAAGCGTATCGCCTACAAGTACTTCGGGACCAATTTTCCGTTCAATTACAGGGACGTCAAGTCCAACAAGATACTTCCCTAAACTTCCTTTGGTAATGCAGGGAACATTGACTAGCCAAAACGATTGGGAAACTGTTTCAAATGTGGCACGTACCCTTAATTTCCGGGTAACGGTAAGAGATAATAATCCTGATGTTGCGCAACAACAAACACAGGTGGCAGCGCAAAAAATCACGGTAGCCAATGCAGGACCATTCAAAATTACTTCAAATAAAGTGTATAACAATGCGCCTGGCCCGTTCAATTGGGATGTGGTAGGAACTAACGCTGCTCCTTTTAATGTGACCAATGTAAAAATTGATTATACACAAGATGAGGGTGCAACCTGGAATGAATTGGTAGCATCTACGCCCAATGACGGAAGCGAGGAATTGAGTTTTGCGTCGTTGCCTACCAACACACAAATCAAAGTAAGAGTTTCTGCAATTGATAACGTATTTTATGCCGTGGCACCGGTGACGGTTTCTGCTATCGTGCCTTGTGATGGAACCGCACCTGCAGCATTTGCAGTCTCTAATATTACAACTGGTGCTGCAACAGTATCTTGGGATCCTATTGCCAGTGCAACATACGTAGTGCAATATAAAAAAGCAGCCGACGCAACCTGGACTGCAGTGCCCGTAACCACTAACACCTATACCATTACAGGATTGGAAGAAGCTACGGCTTACCAAGTGCAGGTGGCTTCTGTGTGCTCAGGAACTACAGGTACATTTACTGCTCCGTCTAACTTCAGTACCTTGATGTTGTCTTACTGTACTCTTACCTCTACCAACTCTAATGATGAGTATATCTCTAATGTTAAGATTACTGCTGAAGGAGCTACTGGTGTAAACAGTAATTCTGCAGCTTCTACCTATACTGATTACACTGCGGATGCTACCAGATTAGTTGGTTTGGCAAAAGGAACTTCAAATAATGTTCTTTCTGTAACCAAAGCATGGAAAGGTTCAAAATACAATGAAGCGATAACCGCTTGGATTGATTTTAATAGAAACGGTACATTTGAAGCTGGTGAAGTGGTAATGCAAACTGCTCCTAACCAAACTACACCTGTAACCCAAACCTTTTCCGTACCAGAAACAGCAGTTACAGGAAAGCCACTAAAAATGCGTGTTGCACTAAGATTCAATACAACGCAAACAGAACCTTGCGGAACTTATACTTACGGTGAGGTTGAAGATTATGCAGTGCTTATTTCACCAACACTTGGTGTAAGTGAAAACGCAAACTCCAATGCAGTTCAGGTTTATCCTAACCCTGCAACGGATATACTGAATGTTGCTAAAGTGTCAGCTAACGCTACTTACACCATCCATAATGTGGCAGGACAAGTAGTATCTGGCGGAAAAATTCAAGATAACAAAGTTCCGGTATCTAAGTTACAGACTGGTGTTTACATCATCTCAGTTCAAGATAAAGGAAACGTAGAAAAAGTGAAGTTCATCAAGAAATAAACACTCTTTTTATTAATTTTAAATCCCCGGAAGTTGTTCCGGGGATTTTTTTTGATGAACAGAATTGAATTTAACAAATATTCTTAAAAATTAACCAAACTTTAACCGTAAGAATTTTTTGAACAATCGCCCTTTATGCAGAATTTCGTTTACTTTTGCCCCTTGTATGAAGAAGTTATTTTTAATGTTTGCGTTGGCTGTTACCGCAGTAGCAAATGCGCAATTGTTCTCGGGCGAAATTCTTGTTCGTGATCAGTCGGTTTACTATCTCAATCAGATTTACGTTACCAACATCACTTCGCACAAAACTGTTTATACCGATTATTTCGGCTCGTTCAGTATCCCCGCACAACCAGGCGATATAATTCGTTTCACCTCTATAATTACCGATCGGAAAGACGTTCAGGTGACAGACCAGGATATTCAAAATTCTAAAAACATTATTGAACTGAAAGTGGCCTATCACGATATTCAGGAAGTGGTGATTAGCAGATTCAAACCTACTGGTAACCTGCGGAAAGATGTAACTTCCCTGAAAGTGGGTGAAAAGGAATTGGCACTTCAGAAAAGTATTGGGCTTCCTACACCAAAAGGCAACGGCTTACCAACAGATCTTCCTCTAGTTGGGTTGTATAATGGTGGCCTTTCTTTTAGTTTAGGAGGAATTTATGATATGCTCTCGGGCGAACGCAAGAAAAAGGAAAGAGCTGCCGAATACGAAAAAATGAATGCGACTATTGCAGGCATCAGAAAATATTATGGTAACGATTATTTTGCTGCCATGAAAATACCAAACAACCTGATTGATAATTTTTTACAGTTCATTTATTCATCGGATAATATTGATCAGTATGTTACGCAAAACAACTATGAAGCCGTTTCGATCTATATCGAAAAGTATTTGCCCGTTTACCAAAAGCGTCTCCGAAATTCACATTTGATGGAAATTGCAAATTAAAATTGCATTTCTTGGCTAAGTTCTTATTTTTGCATTTCTATTTACAAACTAATTTTTCCGTTACACCATAACATGAAGAAACTTTTTTATCTAATTGCTTTATGCTTCTTCGGTACTTTTTTTTCTCAACAGAAAATCAAGGACTATTCCTCGATTATGAAGAGCAACAGTATTTACGAAATTGATGCATTTCTGCGTGATGCACATCCTGATGATCCCAAACGGTTCATCCTGAAGCCGCGCCTCATTAAAATGCTTAAAGATTATATTAAAACCGCTCATCCTTCCGATCAGCGGGTGAAGGAGTTTCAAGAAAAAATTGCATTGCTGCGGAGAAAATCTTCCACAAGAATTAGCTTTGATGAGATGAATGAAAACATACGCCAAAGGCAGATTGAAAAATTTAAGAAGGAACTCTCGGACAAAGGAGGAGCACAGGCCTATGTAACAAAGTCTTACGGAAGCGCGGAAAGCACCGAAGGAACCGTGAGCACAGCGTCCGGAAGTTCTGCAGGCATGAGTGAGGATGAAGCAGCCGAATTTCAGATGCTCATGTCCGAGAATCCTACAGAACACAAGAATAAAACAGTGAAAATTTTGAACTCACTATTTGACCAAGACCCAACAAGCAAAGAAAGTATTGTGATGATCGAGAATAATTCGGACTGCAATATGATCATCCGCCTGGAAGGAGTAGGAAATACCAAATACCGGCTTGCCGTTCCTGCTAAAGGCGACAATACCATTGTGGTGAACAAAGGCGATTACCTGTTCAGCAGTTTAGTTTGTGGCGCGCAGTATGCCTCGCAAAAAACCGTGCAGAAAGCCGTGATTGTTTCCTTGGGTGGAAAATAAAAGCCAATCATCGGAAAAGAGAAAATTACCTATCTTTGTCTTGCTTTTTGAAGATATTAAATGGGTAAAAATAAATTGGCAAGATTTGCCGAGAATAAAACGCTTCCCAATGTTTTTCAACCCACAAGAGAACAAGCCCTCGCAGGTTTTCACCTGAAAGGGAAGTGGCGGCATGATGTTTTTCGTAACGAAAACCCCATCGTGCTTGAGTTGGGTTGTGGCAAGGGAGAATATACGGTTGGTTTAGCCAAAGCGTTTCCGGAGAAAAACTTTATAGGGGTCGATATAAAAGGTGCAAGATTTTGGTTTGGTGCCAAGGAAGCCATCACCGAAAATCTCCATAATGCCGCTTTTTTGCGCACCCAGATCGAATTGATTGACTGCTTCTTTAGCAACAATGAAGTCGATGAAATCTGGATTACTTTCCCTGATCCACAGATCAAATATCGGCGTACAAAACATCGCTTAACACATCCCGACTTTCTGGAGCGCTATCAAAAGATATTGAAGCCAGACGGTATTATTCACCTCAAAACCGATTCCGAGTTTTTGCATGGCTACACTTTGGGGTATTTGCAAGGTGCCGGTCATCCCATTATTTCTGCCCATCACGATATTTATGGTGCACCCGAATATGAACCGGGAACTCCGTTGCTGAGGGAGATTCAAACGTATTATGAGGGACTTTTTTCTGCCAAAGGAAAAACAATTACTTACATTAAATTCCAACTTAATAAAACAATGGACTGATGAAAAGGATTGTCGCTGTTTTGAGTTTATTTTTGATGCTACAATCGATGCAAGCACAGCGAAAAAAGTATGATCATATTCTGACGACCACCGATATTGCACTGATTGAGGACTTCCTGAGAACGGCTCATCCCGAAGATCCCAGACGAATTGTGCTGAAACCGAGATTGCGCTCTCTTAAAAATATGGCATGGACTAAAAGTGGCACCATGAATTATGCAGACCGTAAACCTGTTGAAGCACCTGTAAAGACTGCTCCGCAAAATGCAATGCTTGCAGCTAAGAAAGAGGAAAATGAGTTTCGCGCACTTCTTGAGGATTCCAAAACAAAGCGTGAAGAAATTGCCTCAGAGGTGCTGAATCAGATTTTTAATAATGATGAAAAATCGGGAGAAAGTGTGCTGATGATTCGCAATGACAGCGATTGCAATATGATTATGCAAATACAGGGAAACGATCATTATAGATTGGCCATTCCCGCACATGAAGAAAACTCAATATTAGTTAAACAAGGTGATTACCTCTTGGAAACCAACGTATGCGAAGCAAAGTATCAGTCGGAAAAAAAGATTGTGGGCATGATTCTCGTATCGCTGAGCAATCCGCTAAGAACCACCGGGAACTTAAAAAATAAAGAGCAGGCAACGCTACCATCAGTTCCTGCAGCTGCAGCTTTGGTTCATTAGATTCGCATAGTGCGATGAGGTGGAGGGAGTCCCGAAGGGACGGCTTAATAAGGGATAGGATGAAATCCTATCGGCCAATTTCGGTTTACTTTTGCGCGCAAAGACGAGCCCAACAAAAAAAGGTCCAGAAAAAATCTGAACCTTTTATCTTAATGTGCGGATAAATCTTACTCTGCAGTATCGAAATCAGTATCAGCATCAGCCGAAACTTTTTCGCCTTCTTCTTTAGATTTTTCTTTATCAGCTTTTCTTTGAGAAAGACCTTCTTTAATAGCCTCTGAAACTACAGAAAGAATCATATCGATTGATTTAGAAGCGTCATCGTTTCCAGGAATCACATAATCAACTTTTCTTGGATCAGAGTTGGTATCAACGATAGCGAAAACGGGAATACCCAATTTTTTAGCTTCGGTTACAGCAATGTGCTCATTCATGATATCAACAACGAAAAGAGCAGAAGGAAGACGAACCATGTCTGCGATAGAACCTAAGTTTTTCTCAAGGTTGGCTCTTTGTCGATCTACCTGTAGTCTCTCTTTTTTAGAAAGGGTTTCGAACGTACCGTCTTTTTTCATTTTGTCGATCGCGTTCATTTTTTTAACGGCTTTACGGATGGTTACAAAGTTTGTAAGCATTCCTCCAGGCCATCTTTCAGTAATATAAGGCATGTTAAGTTCTGAAGCATGTTTTGCAACAACTTCTTTCGCTTGCTTTTTAGTGGCTACGAACAGAACTTTTTTACCTGCAGAAGTAATTTTTTCTAAAGCGTTACAAGCTTCATCCAATTTCACTGCTGTTTTATGTAAGTCTACGATGTGAATACCGTTTTTCTCCATGAAGATGTATGGAGCCATATTTGGATTCCACTTTCTGGTCATGTGACCGAAGTGTACACCTGCCTCTAAAAGGTCTTTAACATTTGCTTTAGCCATGTCTCTTTTTTGTTTTTAGTTTACGTTCCGCTTTTTTGCAATCAACTTTTCTTTAGATGGGAGAGAAGTTTGGATGCTAAACTAAACGGGGCAATTTTGGGGTTAAATAATATAGACGCAAAGTGTTGAGATGCGAGAAAAATAATCTCCAGTCCGTTCTCTTTTCGTCTCTTGTCTTGATTAACGTTTTGAGAATTGGAATCTCTTTCTTGCTTTTTTCTGACCTGGTTTCTTTCTTTCCACCATTCTTGCGTCTCTGGTTAGTAACCCGTGAGGTTTTAGCAACCCGCGGAATTCTTCATTGATTTCGCACAAAGCTCTGGAAAGGCCCATTCTAATTGCTTCGGCCTGGCCAGTGATTCCGCCACCGAATACGTTTACGGTAACATCATACTGTCCTAGAGTTTCAGTAAGCAAAAAGGGTTGGTTGATTTTATAAACCAACACATCGGTCCCGAAGTACACTTTAGAATCTTTTCTGTTGATGGTGATGTTTCCCGAACCCGGTTTTACATAAACTCTTGCAACAGAAGTTTTTCTTCTTCCGATTTTATGAACTATCGACATATTAATTATTTGAATTCGTTAATATTAATTACCTTTGGTTGCTGTGCTTCATGCTTATGATCAGCTCCTTCATATAAATAAAGGTTTTTGAAAAGCTGGCTACCCAATTTGTTTTTAGGCAACATCCCTTTTACAGATTTCTCCAATACTTTTAGAGAATCTTTTTTCTGAAGTTCTAGCGCAGTCATCGACTTTTGTCCACCAGGATATCCGGTGTGCCAAATGTAAGTTTTGTCGGCCCACTTGTTTCCGGAAAGAGTAACTTTCCCAGCATTCAAAACGATTACATTGTCTCCACAATCAACATGCGGTGTGTAATTCGTTTTGTGCTTTCCTCTCAAAATCTTGGCAACCTGAGAAGCCAATCTTCCCAATGGTTGTCCTTCAGCGTCTACCACAACCCATTCTTTATTTGCAGTAGCTTTGTTCGCCGAAATTGTTTTGTAACTTAATGTATTCACACTTTTTCGTTTACGGTTAAACATAATTTTCCCAATAAGGGTGTGCAAAGGTATGGTTTTTTTTCAATATGAGAAAACATTCGCGCTTATTTTAAATGTTAAGAATTCTCTATTTTGGCTAAAACATGGTTTTCATCTTGAAAGTTGTCGCCAAGACCAATTCAACAGATTGACAATGTTCAAAAGCTATGCTTTATTGATATTATTGAATGGTGTAATTGATGATTGATTCTCAGGAGTTACTGCATGGTTTATCAAAGAAAATCCGCCTCTACAATGAAGTGGAGGCGGATTCATTCTCTGATGAAGATGGATGAAAATACTATTATTTTTTGATGATTTTCACCACTTTGGTTTCTCTGTCGGTGAAGATTTTCACCACATATACTCCCTGGGAAAGACGGCTAACATTGATCTGATGTTTTTTGTTTTGTCCCTTCTCTGCCAGAATCTTCTGTCCGCTTGCGGCATATATTTCAATGGCATTTATTTGGGCTTCAGCATCAATATAGAGCACATCCGAAACAGGTACCGGATACACCTTAATCTTTGTTGTGATCGCTTCTGAATTGGCTAGACAGGTGGTTTGGCTTGCTGTCACCGCCAGTCTGGTTTCGCTTTCGCATCCGTTCAACCATTGAGATGCATAGTAAACGGTGCCGTTCACCAGTGGAGTGGATGAAGGTAAGACGCTGCCTCCTGCCGCCAGATCATACCATTGCACATTGTTTCCATACACTACCAAATCTGCAATGGTGGCACCCGGACAAAACTGCTGCGTGGTATTTCCGGTTGGGGCTGCGGTATGGTTGATGGTCGCTACTACCGCACTTCTAACAGATGTGCATGTTCCGTTGGTTGTTTCCACATAATAAGTGGTTGTGTTGCTGAGTATTGGGGTAGTAAAGGTTGTTCCTGATCCCAATTCTGTACCTCCGGTTGCTGCATCAAACCATTTGATAGTGGGTGAGGAAGCTGTTGCATTTAAAGTCAAACTTCCTGTTCCGCATCGGGACGCACCCGAGGTGGAGTTAATGGTGGGTACCGTATTGATGGTTATGGTAACCGCAACTCTTGCAGAATTACATCCGTTTAAGGTAGAACCTACCCAATAAGTGGTGGAGTTACTTGCATTAATCGTCCAGCTGTTGCCGCTATAGAGCCATGTACCTCCTGTTTGGGAATCGTACCAATTAATGGAACCCATGTCTGCTGCTGCAGAAATAGTCACTTGTCCACTACCACAACGTACTGCTGGAGTAGTTGAGGTAATAACGGGAATCGGTTTAATGATTGCATCCACTGCTATTCTGTTTGACGTACAACCTGCTGCTGAAGTAGTTTCCGCATAATACGTTTTAGTAGCGCTAAGATTTGGAGTGGTATAGGTAGTTCCTGTTCCCAGTTCATTGCCGCCAGTGGCTGCGTCATACCATTTCACTGTTCCTGCACTTGGATTGGCAGTAAGTGTTACAGAACCCGGTCCACAGCTTTCCACATTGCTTGCAGAAATTGTCGGTATGCTGTTGACTGAAGCCAAAACCGCTGTTCTTGTACTAGCAGTGCATCCGTTGTATGCTTCTGCATAGTAGGTGGTAGAAGTTGAAATGCTAGGGGTGGTAAAGTTGTTTCCGGTGAACAGTAAAGTTCCGCCTGTGGAAGCGTTATACCACTTAATAGTTCCTGAATTGGGTGTTGCAGAAATGTTGACACTTCCTGCTCCGCATCTTGATCCTGGTGTTGTACTGCTGATACTTGCTGAAGCATTTACCTTAATGAAAGCCGTTTTGGTAACGGTATTTTCGCCATCCGTATTTTGTACCTTTAAAGTTACGGCGTAGGTTCCGGCGGTTGCATACTTTACTACAGGGTTCTGGCTGTTGTTAGTTGACGGGCTCACAAAAGTACCACCAGTAACCGTCCATTCCCAAGCAAGTGCATGGCTGGAAGCATCGGTAAAGGTTACGTTTTGATTGACGCAGATTTCAAGGGGACTTGCAGTGAAATCTGCAACAGGCAACACCAATGCGCAGTTTTGTTGTTTCATCATCGACGAGCCATCAGCATTACCGCCATAATAGGTGTAAAATTGAGGTGGATCTGCACATACGCCATAAATTTTGGTATGTAGCGCTGATCCAACGTTAATACCACCCATATATGCAAATGATCCGGGAGCAAATCCACAATCAGCGTATGTTTTTGTATTCGCACTGCTGCCATCAAACCCGCCGCCAGTATAGGCAAACTGTCCTGGAGCTAAACCACAACTAAGATTGGTGATTTGCCACTGCACAGAACCGTCTGCAATGCCTCCTCTGTATTGGGAGTAGGCAAAAGCGTGGAAGATGAGCAGAATGAATACAACTATTTTATTAGAAAGAGTTGATTTCATCTTTTTAGATTTTTAATGAGTAATTTGAAATTTTTAGCATGAATGAATCTTCATGTTTAAGAAATCTAAAAGATTTTATCTTACACCTCTTCCTCCTGCAGCATAGATACGAGCGGGAGTAGTAGAGTAATAACTTCCTCTGTCCGATGTTCTTACATAAGTACCCGGACTTACATAATCTCCGCCGCGATAAATATGTCCTGCGCCACTTGTGCCCGGCCATGTACTTTGATCCGCAAATCCGGTTGAGGTTAGTTCGCCATCACCAAGTGTTCCGTTGAAACCTTTCCCGCTGGTGTTGCTCGCAATAACTCGTTCTTCCAGGTTTCCACCCATTTCCATGGCGCCATAATAAGAGGCACCTGCAGAAAGTCTTCCTGAAGCCGAAGTTGCGAAAATACCCACCCTCAATGGTCCGTAGACGGTGGAAGTAGTTCCCACGCCTGCAGCACACATTCCATTGTTAACGACGGTTGATGATATCTCATTGTTCATCTTCGCATTGGTCAGGTTGCCGCTGTTTGTCGCTGTGATGTCGGTACTTCCCCACGGATACTCTCCCGCGATTCTTGGTAATGTTCCTCGGCATATTTTTTCAAATTCAAGCTCAGTCATGGGTCTCAGTGCGGCCCAGTCTAAATAGGCAGCAAGGTCATTCCAACCCAAAGCGTTCATGGCGATATTTTGCCCGTCATTTGAACTGTTAGGATTTCCGGAGGTGGCATCTGTGCCGTACACCGCAGGTATTGCTCCGTTGTTTCCGGGTGTTACTACAGCAACTCCATTTCTGTAGGAGTATGCTGAATACATTGCGTAGGTTCCCGCTGCACTTATAGGATCTATTTCTACTCTGTTTTTCTGCTGTGTAAAAGTTAAAGAGTTAAGAAAATCAGCATACTGTTCCTGAGAAATTTCATACTTCATACAGTAGAAAGAATTGTAACCCATCGGAAAGCTTGGCGATAGGTCGTCTGAATATGGACCTAACTGTGATGCTGTTAAACCATTGGACTGAGAATTTTCATCAACGGTAATACTGTTGAAGGTGTACAGACTTGTTCCGTCGCCCAACTGAAAGGCACCTTCTGGAATATTGACCATTTCGATTCCGTAAACTTTGTAATTATTGGTTGTTCCCGACACGGTACTCATTTTTAAAGTGATCGATGTAGAACCAATGTTTCCACCACCTATGGCGCTTCTCCTGATGAATACTCCTTTTCCGTCCGTAACGGGATCTACCTGTAGCGGTGAAGCTGCTGAATGGTCTGCTGCAAGGGTACTTAAATTGGCATGCTTCCAAAGTTTGGTGTTGCAATCCTGATATTTAATAAATACCCACACAGCATCCCAGTTGGAAGGCGCTGCACTTGCATTCCATGAGTTATCCCAAGCAATACTAAAAGTGATGTTACTTCCCGAAACCGAGGTGCCGGTAATTTGTAAGTTGTTGGCTTTTACGCTAACGATTCCCATGATCATCATGGTGGTAACAAAAATGTTTGTCAAGAGTTTTTTTGTTTTCATTGTTAAAGGTTTAAATAGGTGAAAATTATATTGTTTTGTGTTTAATAAAAAGGTAATCGCAGATTTCATTTCTTATTTTTCGATAAAGTGAGAATAGCGTTTTCATATGATTTGTTTGGAGCAAAACTATACTGCTTGGCATAAATAAGAGTACCCTGAAGTGGGTATTTTTGTTATTTAAACATTGTTCATTGAAGTGCAACACGTCAAAATGTGCCAGAATTGAAGGCCTCCTTTTTTATTCCTGATTCTTTCATTAATTTTACCCCATGATTTCCGAGAAAGATTTTTCGCAACTAAAGTTTAGCACCCTTAAACATTTTTGGGGATATGATGAGTTTCGCGATGCTCAGGAGGCCATCATCGACTCTGTAATCTCGGGCAACGATACGCTGGTGCTGCTGCCTACAGGTGGAGGCAAATCTTTGTGTTATCAACTTCCGGCGCTTATTTTGGAAGGGACTTGTTTGGTGGTATCGCCACTTTTGGCGTTAATGAAAGATCAGGTCTCACAACTTAAGAAAATGGGTGTCGAAGCCGAGTACCTTTCCTCCGAACTGGACGAGTTTGATACGGAAGCCATTCTTAACCGTTGCAAATACGGTATTACAAAGTTGCTGTATGTTTCGCCGGAAAGGTTGGTCAATCGTATTTTTTTGCAAAATATAGAGGAAATTCAGGTTTCATTAATTGCAGTGGATGAAGCACATTGTATTTCCGAATGGGGGCAGGATTTTAGACCGGGTTATCAGAACATCAGGACATTTCGCGAGAATCTCGGTAAAATTCCATGTCTGGCTTTAACGGCAACGGCAACGCCTAAAGTACTGAGTGAAATTCAGCATAAACTGGGCTTAAAGCATCCATCTGTTTTCAGAAAGAGTTTTCGCCGTACCAACATCCATATCATCACCGATGAAATTTCGGACAAATTCGACCGTATTTATAATCTGATGAAATACAACAGGTCGTCGGGAATTATCTACACCAGAACCCGAAAAGATGCCGAAGATTTGACGAAATTTCTGCACAATAATAATATTCATCATGTTGATTTTTTTCACGCAGGTTTGCCCACTGCTGAAAAACATAAAAGACAGCGAAAATGGCTGCAGGAAAATGATCAGGTACTTATTTCTACCAATGCATTCGGTATGGGTATCGACAAGGAAAATGTGCGATTCGTGGTGCATTTTTCTCCACCACAGTCCATTGAAAATTACTACCAGGAGATTGGCAGAGCGGGTCGTGATGGTGCCGACTCTTACGCATTTATGTACTGGAATGAGCAAGAATTAAAAGCTTTTGATGATATTCTGAAATTTCAGATTCCGACGCGGGCAGAATTTATGAACATCGTCACCTATCTGTATTCTGTTTTTCAAATTGCCGAGAACGACTGGCCCGAGAATGTCTTTCAACTCAATCTGCAGCGTATAGCAAACTTTACAAAAGCGCCGCCTGCAAAGATTAAAAATGTGCTGAATTTTCTGCATAATCAGGAACTTGTTTTTTTTAATAACAGCAAATCACATTCGTCTGTTGAATTGAAAATTTCTGCTGATGATCTGGATCTTCTCTCCAAAAAAGACAGCTACTTTATGGAGCTGCTGTTGCGAAATCTGGCAGGTTTTACTACCCATAAAGTGACTTTCAGTGAAAATGCGTTGTGCCAGAAATTAGGATCGGAACCCCAAGTACTGAAAGAACGACTGAAAGAAATGCAGCAGAAAGCTTATCTGGACTATATCGATGGCGGATTGGCAAGCATTAAATTCCTGAAACACCGAGACGACCGTGCTATGGGCGGAAAATATTGGCCCCTTTTTGAACAAATTCAGAAAAACAAAATCCGAAAGTGGGAAGAGATGAAGTTCTTTACCAGCAACAATGAGTTTTGTAAGATGAAAATGGTACTTTCGTATTTCGGTGAGAAGAATGTAAAATCATGCGGCAAATGCTCGGTTTGCGAAAAGCAGAAAGAGCATGTTTTTGGCCGAAATATTACTGATGAAATATTGGAAGTGCTGAAGAAAAGCCCATCAAATGTGGAAGAAATTGCTGTGCAGCTCCATTATTACCGCAAAGAAAATGTCCTAGAAAATCTCATTTACCTACTTGATGCAGGTCGGGTAAAAATGATGAATTTCCGTACGTATATGATCAATGAATAACATTATCCTCAACTTTTAACTCTCAAAATAACCATTAATGAAAGTCGTTTTTTTCGGTACCCCAGAATTTGCTAAAACCTCTCTAGAGGCCATCTATCATTCATCACACGAAATTGTTGGTGTAGTGACGGTAGCTGACAAGGCCAGTGGAAGGGGGCAGAAAATCCAAGAATCGCCAGTGAAAGCGTTTGCAGTGAAAAATAATCTCCCTGTTTTTCAACCGGAAAAATTACGAAATCCCGAGTTTTTAGAAAAGATGAGGGCGCTTAATGCCGATGTTTTTGTCGTGGTTGCTTTTCGTATGATGCCCAAAGTTCTTTTCGAAATGCCCCGTGCGGGAACTTTTAATCTGCATGCGTCATTACTTCCTGATTACCGTGGCGCCGCACCCATTAACTATGCGGTATTGAATGGTGAATTGAAAACAGGTGCCACTACCTTTTTTATCAACGAAAAAATTGATGAGGGAAATATCCTGCTTCAAGAAGAAATTGAAATTATGAAAGATGAAAATGCCGGCGAACTCCATGATCGGTTGATGGTATTGGGAGCAGATCTGGTCGTGAAAACCCTCGATGCCTTATCCGAAGGTGTGCTACAAGAAAGACCACAGCCGCTGGTGAAAGAGCCCAAAAATGCATTCAAAATTTTTAAAGAAGATACGCGGATCAATTGGAATCAGGATGGAGAAACCGTGCACAACTTTATTCGCGGCATGTCTCCTTATCCTGCTGCATTTACAACTTTAAAAATTGGGGATGAATTAAAAACGTTAAAGATCTATCGAGGTCGTTTTGAAAAAATCAGCAAAGAAGCGCTTGCTGGCCATTCCGAAATTGATAAGAACACCTTTAAGATCTTTACTGCCGATGGCGTGTACTACCCAGAAGAACTTCAGTTGGAAGGCAAAAAGAAAATGAACATAAAAGATTTCTTGAACGGTTTTCGAAATCTTCAGGAATTATCGGTGGGGTAATTTTTTAGTTCCTGTTTTTTACTAAAATCCAACCCTGATAATGTACATTAGTTTGGGATCCGGGCTCAGTCCAGTTCAGAATGTACCAATATGTTCCTGTGGGTACCGTTCTTCCGTTCGATTTTCCGTCCCAGATGAATTGTCCATTTGTACCTGTAAAAACAGGGTTTCCATAACGGTCGAAAATTTCCATCTTAACGTTATTCTTCAGTTTTAAATCAGAATAATCAAGGTGGTCATTCAGCCCATCTCCATTGGGGGTAATGACGTTAATGAGATTAATGATGACAAATTCTTGTGTTACTGTATCGCATGCTTTGGTATCTTGTACATAAACAGAATGTTTGCCCCGCGGAACATTATTGAATACATTTGAAACCTGAAAATCAATGCCGTTTAATGAATACTTGTAAGGTGCGATGCCACCACTTGCGCTAACGGTAACGGTATTGCCATTCACTTCCACCGAGGTAATGATCGGTAACGCAGCTGCAGTAATTTTTACATGCTGACGGTATGTACAACCATTGGAACTAAGGTCCACCCAGTAATCTCCGATACCTACATTGGTGATACTGGAGTTGGTGGCTCCTTGGGCTCCTGTGCTCCATTGATAATAATCGAAACCACTTCCTGCATCCAGAGTTGTTGTAGCATTGACGCAGATGACGTCATCCTGCAATATGGAAGATTTATTGGGTGTTTTTTTGATGATGGTGATACTTGCCACGTTGGGACAAAGCACACCGTTATGCGTAAATCGGATGCCAAAGGTTTTAGATAATGCTGTTGAAGTTTGTACCGGAGAAATGGGGTTGGTGTTGTTTTGCGCATCACTCACCGTATTGAAGTAGGTGATTTGTACGGCAGGATCGGTGATAAACTCATTGTTATAATCTGAAAGATTAAAACTGATTTCTCCCACCCGGTTATCATCACAAATGTCTTTTGTAAAAGTATTTTTTAGAAGGGAAATTTTCGTTCCTATTTTTAAAGGCACCGCGGCCCACGCAACGTTGCAGCCAAAAATGTTGCTGATGCGAGCATACACAGTGGTGTTCTGAGTAAGTAACCATCCGTTGGGAAGCGGAGTTCCTGTTCCGTTCTGTGCATCGATTGGGCTCAAGTAAAAAGTAGTGCGGTAGGTATTGTTATAATTTGAAATAATTTGTTGCTCGATTTGATCAAATTGAATGGGAATCGAAGCGTTCATTTTTTCGTCGCAAAATGTGATTGGTGCTGCTGCAATAATGGGCTTTTCCTGAATTTCAATTTTCAATGTTCCTTTAAGGTGACAACCTCCCAAATCAATTTCCACTTCATACACTCCGGCGGATGCAGGAACAGATGGAATGGTTAACTTGGCTTGTCGTTCGCCAGGAAGCATCACACCGTCTTTGTACCATTGGTAGGCGGTGGCACCGGCGGTTGTGGCGTCGATTATTTTGGATCCGCTTCCTTCGCACAGTGGGTTTCCCGTGGTGAAAAGTAAATCGGCACCCAGATCTTTTTTACCTACAAAACTTCCGGCTTTCAAAAAAACTGCAGAATCGTAAAGTCCGTTGATGTGATCGGCAATGACCAGTTTAATATGGTATTTTTCGCCAGGTACAACAGCTGATTTGGCAGTTAGCACTTTGGTTTGTCCATTATAATTTGTTGCGGAAAGTGATGGTGAAAGATCAGGCAAATAATTGAATCCTCCGAAGTATCCTGCATTTTGAGGGCAAGATGAACCTCCTTTGATGGATAATGAAGAAACCGGGCTGTTTGTTCCAGGGACTAAAGCAATGTTACGGTATGCAGTATCCGGATCTGAAGCTTTTTTAATAAGAAAGGCAAAGGCATCCGAGTATCTACAGTTGCCCGCATTGTACTCTTCGGACAGAAAAGCGTAATCAAAGCTTATTTCTGTGGTGTTGCTCGGTATAAAATCGAATTCCATGCTGGTTGCATTCAGGTAATCCGGGCCAAATTCACGCTCCAGATCTGCGTCTCCCGGCCATGATGCATTGCCGTCCGACAGTACAAAATTATTAGGTCCTGGTGCACCTTCCGCTGCACCTGTGCTGAGAATAATACCTTTGTCAATATCAAAAGGAAGTGTTCCCTTTTCAAAATAGCCGTAGCTTATCGGATAGCTTCCATAATTCTGCCATCCTTTTAATAAAATATTAGATACCGATATGCAGCTTGCGTTTTGAGCCCCAATAAATACATCTTTAACAAGCTCATCCGCATTTTTACTGATATCCACATGGACATACTGTTGTGCTTTAACGGACACAAAAGCAAAAAGGAGCGCAAAAATCTGGAAGATTCTCAATTGATCATGAATTTTATGGGCTGCAAATTTACCTCAATTTCAACAAACAAAAAATCTCTCCCGGACGTTGGAAGAGATTTTAATGATATTTTAACAGAAATTAAGTCAAGCTTACTCTTACAAAACCTACCACTTTCAATTCACTGTTTTCAGCACGAACATATTCTGCCACAGAGATGTGTCCGTCTTTAATGAATGCTTGGTGGACCAAAGTATTTTCTTTATAGAATTTCTGAAGTTTACCTTTAAGGATATTTTCAATGATGTTGGCTGGTTTACCTTCTTTTGTTAAAAGTTCTTTTTCAATTTCAAGCTCTTTGTCGATGATTTCCTGAGAAACCTGAGATTCATCTAAAGCGATAGGGTTCATCGCGGCTACCTGCATAGAAACGGCATGAGCAATTTCTTCTGCACCGTTCACTTTTTCAGAAAGTGCACTGATGGCTGCAATTTTGTTTCCTGCATGGATGTAAGCTGCAAGATAAGGTCCTTCCAAAACTTCAAATGCTCCAATTTCAATTTTTTCACCGATAACGCCGGTTTGCTCAATCAGTTTTTCTGCAACGGTACTTCCGTGGAAATCAGAAGCTAAGAATTCTTCTTTTGAAGCGTAATTCATTGCTTGTTCTGCAAGTTCATAAGCCAATTCAACAAATGATTGGTTTTTAGCTACGAAATCGGTTTCGCAATTTAAAGAGATAATTGCTCCCAAAGTGTGGTCCTCATTCACTCGTGCAATTACGGCACCTTCGGAAGATTCTCTGTCGGCTCTGTTTGCCGCTACTTTTTGTCCTTTTTTTCTGAGGATTTCGATGGCTTTATCGAAGTCTCCTTCAGCTTCAGTTAAAGCTTTTTTGCAGTCCATCATTCCTGCTCCCGTAATGTTTCTTAGTTTAGCTACATCTGCAGCAACCGGTGTGTACATATTGTTGTTTTTTATGATTAAAATTTGATTATTTTAGCTTTATTTTTTAGCGATGCAAAGGTAATGAATTTAGCACAAACTAAAAAGAAGATTTCTTCGTTATTAATAAAATTTTAAATCTTAAAAATCACAGTGTTAATGAAAAAAGTTTTTTACTTTCTTGTTTTTTTTATCTCCGTTTTATGCACCGCACAATCTAAATACACGGCGGAGCAGGTGGAGAAAAGCACCGATCCACAGGTGATCGCTAATTTTATAAAGTTCAACCCGGATCATCCCAGAACCCCGGAATTCAAACGGAAATTATTTGCGGTGATGAATAGTGAAAAGAGCCCGAAAGAAAGAGCCGCAGTGGCGAAACCTACCGTTGCCCCGATTAATCCCCAAAAGTTAGAAAACCAGGTGAAACGCGATGTGGCGAAAGACGGCAGCAATGATAAAAATAAACGAACTGCAGATTTGCTTAATCATCTTTTCAATACAGACCCCAGCAGCAAAAGTGCGTATGTGCAGATTGTGAACCGATCCAAATGCAACCTTATTGTGAAGATCAGTGGTAAGCGCTTTTACAACCTTGATGTACCCGCCAACAATCAAAACTTCATTCTTTTGGATAAAGGAAATTATACCATCACCACTATGGTTTGCGGTGCAAAGTACAGCTCGGTCAAAAATATTGCTAAGGATATTGTGGTCACTTTAAACGCTCCCAAATAAATTATTTTCCGTCTCCAAAAACATGGAACGCTTTGGTAGCTTCCAAATACTGCTCGCTGTATTGACGAGGCGATTTTTCAATGATAAAGGTTTCTTCCACACAAGAAAAGGAAGAGTGTCCAAACTCCAGAATAAGTCGCTTTGGTGCGGCGTCAGCATTGCCGTGAATGGTTATTTTTCGCTGTAACGAGAGATGCTTCTCTTTGCATTTTTGCGTAAAATAGAGGCCGGATTCGTACGGAATAATCACAGATAATCTTCCGTCTTCGGATAAATGCTGCGCTGCTTCCTCAATAAGCGTTGAGAAAGTAAGCGTTTTTTGTTGGCGGGCAAGAACATCTTTTTCGGAGTTGTTTGCAGCGAAATAAGGCGGGTTCGATAGAATTAGATCAAATTTTTTTGCTGCTGAAAAAAGCGTAAAGTCGGCTTCCTTGGCATGTAATCTTTCCCAAAAAGGGGAATGGCTAAAATTTTCCTGTGCAAGATGTACTGCTTCCTCATCAATATCAATGGCTACAATTTGTGCTGTTGAATTTCTCTGTGCCGCCATCAGCGAAATAATACCCGTTCCTGTTCCTACTTCTAGGATGTTGCGTGCGCCATGCACAAGGGCCAATGAACCCAACAAAACAGCGTCGGTTCCCACCCGAAAAACCTGACCCGACTGACGCACGGAGAACTCTTTAAAATGAAAATCCTTCATCAGCGTTAATACAGATTACACAATAGATTTTTTATGATTCTTTTTCGTCCAAACTTTCTGATAAGTTAGGTAACTCCTTGATATGACGATGAATGTTACTTAAACGTTTGTCGGTAAATAGATGGTAAAAACGGAACCCTTGTCTATTTCTGATTTTACGGTGATTTCACCTTTATAATCTTCGATCATTTTTCTTACCATGCTTAATCCTAATCCTGTTCCGCTGGTTTTGGAGGTGAAATTCGGTTCGAAGATTCGCTCGTACATTTCTTCAGCAATTCCGATTCCGCTGTCTTCCACGGTCAGTATAATTCTTTTCTGACGCTGTTCCAGATCAACATTGATGATGTTATCGCGGCCCTCGGCTTTTGCTTGTTGCGCATTGGTGATGAGGTTGGTGATAATTCTGGAGAGGTAGATTTTATCCATGTTAACCTGGATATTCTCTTTATTGGTGTGAAAGAAAATTTTCTCGTCGTTAAATACATACAAAATGTTCCGTATTTCTTCATTAAGGTTGAAGGTTTCGTTGTTCTTGATCGGAAGTTGGGCAAACTGTGAAAATGCATTAGCTACTGTTGCTACTAAATCGATTTGATCGACCACCGTTTTGCTCATCTTCTTAACTTTTTCCTGAATATCAGGATCTTGCGGATTAAACTTGCGCTCAAAATTCTGGATGGTGAGCTTCATCGGGGTGAGAGGGTTCTTTACTTCATGGGCAACCTGTTTAGCCATTTCGCGCCATGCCACTTCTTTTTCCTTAAAACTAAGTCGCTCTTTTTGTTCTCGAATCTGGAGAATCATCGCATTATATGCTTTTACAAGCTGGTTCAGTTCGTCATTTTTATAATACCGGATGGGTTTTGGGTCGCTATCGAAGAGGGTTACTTTATTAATCAGTTCCGAGAATTTCGTAATGGCTCTTGTGAGGTTTTTGGAGATGCCCCAGCTTAGCCAGCCCCCAAAAATGATAATAACCAGATTCACCAATATAATGTAGCTCAGGTATTTTTTGTAAACAGTAAGATAAGCACTGTCATTATGATAATACGGAAAATAAACAATACCGATAGGTTCCAGCATGTTGTTTTTGAGCAGCATATATGATGAAGTTACGTTGGCGCCAATGCTTTTATCGTAGCTGTTGAAATCGATGCGTTTATCGCTCTTCAGGATGCGGTTCAGTTCGGCCAGTGGTATTTGTTTCTGAGCAATCAGACTACCATCTTTATTGGTGATAAGTAACTTGCCGTCCAAATCATATATAATAATATCCTGCTTATTAATATCAGCAATTTCGAAAATAGCATTCGAAAGAATTTTCGGAAGATCTTGCGTTTGAACCTGTGTATGCGATACCGAGTAGTCCAGTGCCGCCATCAGCGACTCTGCTTTTTTCTGTAAATCGGTTTTGCTTTGTTCCAGCGCGCTTTGCCTTAAAATAACGTAAGAAAGAACACTGGAAGCGACGATACTCAGGGAGCAAATCACCAGAAACCCCCAGAATACTTTATTTCGTAAACTGTATCCTTTGTATTTATTGAGTGGCATTTTTTTTCATCAATTGTGTTAAATATTTTCCAATGATATCAAATTCCAGATTCACCATGTCGCCGGTTTTCAGTTTGTTGAGATTTGTAAATGTCCAGGTGTAAGGAATAATAGCCACCTGAAATCTTCCCGAACCGCTTTCTGCCACCGTTAGAGAAATTCCGTTTACGGTGATTGATCCTTGGGCAACCGTCATGTATTCCTCGGTTTCATTATATTCAATAGTGATCATGTGGCTTCCGTCAAGATTTCTTATTTCGGTGACGGTTCCGGTGGTGTCAACGTGTCCCTGCACGATATGACCATCGAGACGGCCATCGATTTTCACACATCGTTCCAAATTCACCTCTGTTCCCAATTCCCATTTTCCGAGATTGGTTTTTTCTAAGGTTTCATTGATGGCGGTTACCTTGTATTGATCGTCCAAGATTTCTACTACTGTTAAGCAGCAGCCGTTGTGCGCCAAACTTTGGTCAACCTTCAGCTCGTGTGCAAACGCGCAACGTAAAAAAAAATCGATATTGGTTTCACTCCGGGAAATTTTTTCGACGGTCCCGGTACCTTCTATAATGCCTGTAAACATAAATTTTAACTTGCCAATTTAAAAAAGAGAACAAAAAAGTAAACAGCGGTTTTTTAATCTATCTCCATTTCCATTATTGTTGATGCCTGCAGATGTTAACCGTTGAATAGTTTTTCCTACATTTGTAAAATTCAAATATACGATAATGAGCGTAAAACAGCATAAAATTAGAGTAGGGATTTCAATTGGTGATTTTAACGGAATTGGGCCCGAAATTATTATGAAAGCCCTGAAGGATAAAGCCATCACCGATTTTTTTACACCGGTTATTTTTGGTTCGGGTAAATTATTTACGTACCAAAAGAATATTTTTAAACTTCAACTTAGCTTTAATTATATCAATGAAGCTTCACAGGCGCAACCAGATAAAATCAACATGGTCAATTTGTGGAAAGATAATGTGAGTGTGGATTTGGGAACGCCAACTGAGGAATCAACCAAAATGGCCATCGAATCCTTGGATGCTGCCACTGCCGCACTGCTGAATGGTGAAGTGGATGTTTTGGTTACTGCGCCTATTAATAAAGAGGAGATGATGAAGATGGGTTTCAAACATGCGGGGCATACTGGCTATTTGGAAGAAAAAATGGGCAAAAAAGGACTAATGTTTCTGGTGACTGAAGAACTAAAAGTTGCGGTTTCCACCCACCATATTCCTGTAGCGCAAATTGCCGAGAACATTTCCAAAGACAAAATAAAGAGTCAGATTAAATTACTGAATAAATGCCTTATTGAAGATTTCTGCATCGAGCGGCCGAAAATTGCGGTACTGGGCTTAAACCCACATGCTGGTGATGGTGGAGCCATTGGTAACGAAGAAATTGAAATTATAGAACCAGCCATCCGTGAACTTTTTGATGCGGGAATTATGACTTTTGGTCCTTTTCCTGCCGACAGCTTTTTCCAACCCGAAAAATACATGAACTATGACGCTGTTTTGGCCATGTATCATGATCAGGGTTTGGCACCCTTCAAAACATTGGCGTACGAGGAAGGGGTTAATTATACTGCCGGACTCCCGTTCGTCCGTACTTCGCCGGATCATGGTGTTGCTTATGATATTGCCGGTCAGGATATTGCCGATGAACAGAGTTTTTCTGAGGCCATTTTTGCGGCCATCACTATTTTTAAAAACAGAAGAGAATACAACGAATTGATGGCGAACAGGTTGCGCCCAAAAAGAGTGGCTGCCAGCAGTGTGGACGAAGATCTGCCTGAAGAGGAAAATCACGCTTAAAACAAAGCCGAATAAAAATCAACAATTTGTTTTATAATTAATTTGCAATATTAAAAAAAATGCATATTTTTGCACACTCGTTTTATGGACAAGTTTAGAAACTACGATGTTGTGTTTTCGGGACTTAAAAACGGAAAACACGAGTTCAGATTTGAGATCAGCAAAGCGTTCTTTCAACTTTTCGATACTGAACAGGAATTTACAGAACCCCACATCATTGCGGATGTTTTAATGGATAAACATACGACATTTTTGGAGTTTTGGATTAAAACGTCAGGAACCGTGAATTTAATTTGCGATATTTCGAATGAAAAATTTGATTATCCTATCGAAAATGAAATCAAGGTGCTGGTGAAATTTGGGGAAGAATATGATGACAGCGATGAAGAGGTGATTACCATTCCAACGGCAGATCACGCATTCAATGTAGCGCAGCTTATTTATGAAGATGTGATGCTTTCAATTCCCATGAAAAAGATTTCACCCAATCTTGCAGATGAAGATTTGGAAATTCTAGAAAAGTTTGGTGGAGAAGAACAGGGAGAAAGCGATCAGGATATTGACCCGAGATGGGACATACTGAAAAAGTTAAAAGATAAAAATTAATATAATAATTGATTCTGGCATCTGAAGCGTTGCTGATAGCAGCAAATAGGGGGAAGTTAGAATTTAAAATTTAAAAAAATGGCACATCCAAAAAGAAGACAGTCGTCAACAAGAAGAGATAAAAGAAGAACACACTACAAAGCGGAAGTTCCTCAATTGGCTAAAGATGCAACTTCAGGAGAAATGCACCTTTATCACAGAGCACACTGGCATGAAGGGAAACTTTACTACAGAGGTAAAGTTGTGATGGAAAAAGCAGTAGAAACTACCGAAGAGAACTAAGCGAAAAACCGCTAAAAAACACACGTTTTCATATAAAACCACCCTATTTTTTTAATTTTGGGTGGTTTTTTGTTGCATTTTGCGCTTTTTTAGTATATTTGGCATACCAAATTAAACCCTAAATAATGGACATTAAAGACATCCAAAATCTCATCAAATTTGTGTCTAAAGCAGAAGTTTCTGAGGTAAAGTACAAAACCAAAGATTTCGAAATTACCATCAAAACTCCGCTTGGCGGAAATGAGGTGAGTTATCTGCCCCAACCGCAACTTTATCAAACTGCTCCACAGCAACAAGTTCAGCAAGTTGCTCCTGCCGCTTCTGCCGCAGTACCTAACGAAACCGCAGCAGCAGCTTCGGATGAAGGTAAATTTGTAACCATTAAATCTCCGATGATTGGTACCTTCTACAGAAAACCTTCACCAGATAAAGATGTTTTCGTGAATGTGGGCGATGAAGTATCTTCAGGGAAAGTAGTGTGCGTCATCGAAGCGATGAAACTTTTCAACCAAATTGAATCTGAAGTTTCCGGGAAAATTGTGAAAATTCTTGTTGATGATGCAACTCCCGTAGAGTACGACCAGGCATTATTCTTAGTAGATCCGTCTTAATTTTAATTAGATGTTAGACAGTAAATGACGGTAGATACCGCCGTTTAACACTTTATCTAAATTTCAGAAACTCTAATTTTAAAATTAAAAAGATGTTCAAAAAAATATTAATTGCCAATCGCGGCGAAATTGCAATGAGGATTCTTCGTACCTGCAAAGAAATGGGAATCAAAACAGTTGCAGTATATTCCACCGCCGATAAGGACAGTTTACACGTGAGGTTTGCGGACGAAGCGGTATGTATTGGTCCTGCCATGAGCAAGGATTCTTATCTCAAAATTCCAAATATAATCGCAGCGGCAGAAATTACCAATGCCGATGCCATTCATCCTGGCTACGGATTTCTCTCTGAAAATTCTAATTTCTCCAGAATTTGCCAGAAAAATAATATTAAATTTATTGGTGCAACGCCAGAGCAAATCGACAGAATGGGCGACAAGGCCAATGCAAAGGCAACCATGAAAGAAGCCGGCGTACCTTGCGTTCCGGGTTCTGATGGATTGATTGATTCCTATGATGAGGCGCTGAAAGTTGCAGCGGAAATTGGCTATCCTGTCATGATTAAAGCCACTGCTGGAGGCGGTGGAAAAGGTATGCGACGCGTATGGAACGAAGGAGAACTCAAGGAACATTGGGAATCTGCTATTCAGGAAGCAGTTGCGGCATTCGGTAATGGTGGTATGTATATGGAAAAACTTATCGAAGAACCGCGGCACATCGAGATTCAGGTGGCGGGCGATCAGTTTGGTAAGGCATGTCATCTTTCAGAAAGAGACTGTTCTGTGCAACGTCGTAATCAAAAACTCACCGAAGAAACGCCATCACCTTTTATGACCGATGAACTTCGACAAAAAATGGGTGATGCTGCAGTGAAAGCTGCTGAGTATATTGGCTATGAAGGAGTGGGAACCATCGAGTTTTTGGTGGATAAACACCGCAATTTCTATTTCATGGAAATGAATACGAGGATTCAGGTAGAGCATCCAATTACCGAGCAGGTAATCGATTATGACCTTATTCGTGAACAAATTCTGCTTGCAGCCGGAACACCGATTTCCGGTGCCAATCATTATCCGAAAATGCATTCTATTGAATGCCGGATTAATGCAGAAGATCCGTTCAACGATTTCAGACCAAGTCCAGGGAAAATCACCGGGCTTAATATTCCCGGAGGACATGGAATTCGCGTAGATACCCATGTTTATTCCGGTTACACCATTCCATCGAACTACGATTCCATGATTGCGAAGCTTATTGCAACCGCTCAGACCCGTGATGAAGCGATTGCCAAAATGAAACGAGCGTTAGACGAATTTTATGTTGAAGGGGTGAAAACGACCATTCCGTTTCATCGTCAATTGATGGATCACCCGGATTATCTTGCCGGAAATTATACCACCAAATTTATGGACGATTTCGTGATGGATAAACGTTACGAAATGTAATCCATCATCAAATAGTCATTGAAGAACTGCTTTCTAAAAGGCAGTTTTTTTATTGAATGCAAGAAACTTGGTAGCCGTTTTTTTGATGTTTTTTGATGCACTCAGATTATTATCATTATTTTTGTCGTAAGGATGGATGAAGAAGCGGGTCAACCATTGAAATAGTAAACCTGGCGGAACCGCCCTTAATCAGTTAAAATTAATCATACAATATGTCAACAGCAACACCGATAAAAGACTCTCAATATTATATCGATTTAGAAAATCAGTATGGCGCTCATAATTACCATCCGCTGCCTGTGGTTTTGGATCGTGGTGAAGGCGTTTTTGTTTGGGATGTGGAAGGTGAAAAATACTACGATTTCCTTTCTGCTTACTCCGCAGTCAATCAGGGGCATTCGCATCCGAAAATTGTAGATGCACTTGTGCAGCAGGCGCAGAAACTGGCGTTAACTTCCCGTGCTTTTTACAATTCCAAATTGGGCGAGTACGAAAAAAAAATAACCTCACTTTTCGGATTTCATAAGGTACTGCCCATGAACTCCGGTGCAGAAGCTGTGGAAACCGCGGTAAAACTCGCCAGAAAATGGAGTTATGAAGTGAAAGGAATTAAAGGGAATGCAGCAAAAATTATTGTTTGTGAAAATAACTTCCATGGTAGAACAACTACTATTGTTTCTTTCTCCAATGATCCTGATGCCCATAATAACTATGGTCCCTTTACCCCTGGATTTGTAAAGATTTCGTATAATGATCTTGCGGCTTTGGAGCAGGCATTGAAAGAAGATGCCACCAATATTGCTGCATTTTTGGTGGAACCCATTCAGGGAGAAGCTGGTGTTTATGTTCCGGATGAAGGTTACCTGAAAGCCGCTGCAGACCTTTGCAGAAAATATAATGTACTTTTTATAGCTGATGAGGTGCAAACCGGAATTGCGAGAACAGGTCGCTTAATTGCTTGTCAGCACGAGAATGTGCAGCCCGATATTCTGATTTTGGGAAAAGCGCTTTCGGGAGGTATATATCCTGTTTCTGCAGTTTTGGCGAATGACGAAATCATGAATGTCATTCATCCCGGTCAGCACGGATCTACCTTTGGCGGAAACCCGCTTGCATGTGCGGTTGCCATTGCGGCATTAGACGTGGTGGAAGACGAGCATTTGTCTGAAAGGGCAGAACTGCTGGGCGAACTTTTCCGAAGAGAAATCAGGAAGTTGATCGGAAAAACAGACCTGATTGCCAATGTGCGAGGTAAAGGTTTGCTGAATGCCATCATCATTAATGATTCGCAACATTCGCCTACCGCATGGAATCTTTGTCTTGATCTTAAAAAAAACGGCTTGCTTGCAAAACCAACGCATGGCAATATAATTCGTTTGGCACCTCCTTTGGTGATAACCGAGGAACAAATTTTGGATTGTGTTCGTATTATCGAAAAAACGCTGTTAGAGTTTAAAAAAGCTTAAATCATTTTGGAGCTTCACGAAAAATTAAGTGGTGCTATCATCACTTTTAATGAGGAGAAAAACATTCAGGAAGTACTTGAGTGTTTTGATTTTTGCGATGAAATTATTGTGGTTGATTCTTTCAGCACCGACCGTACGGTGGAGATTGCCAGACAAAATCCTAAGGTAAAAATTATTCAGCATGTGTTTGAGGATTTTACCACGCAGCGAAATTTGGCACTGAATGCAGCAAAAAACGACTGGATACTTTTTCTGGATGGTGACGAGCGAATTACGCCCCAACTTAAAAGCGAAATAGTGGCAGAAATGGCAAAACCCGAGAAAAACGATGCTTATTATTTTTATCGTAAGTTTTTCTTTGAAGGCAAGCCGATTCACTTTTCTGGAACGCAAACTGATAAAAATTTCAGGTTGTTCCGAAAAAGCAAATGCCATTACAAAACCGATAAAAAAGTGCATGAAACACTGGAAGTGAACGGAAAAATTGGTTCGCTAAAAAACAAACTTTTGCATTATTCCGTAACCGACTACGCATCATACCGCGATAAAATGAAGCATTATGGCCAGTTGAAAGGGGAAGAACTTTACGAAAAGGGGAAAAAATATTCAGTTTTCACACATTTGAGCAAAGTGGCTTTCAAGTTCATCAAAACGTACTTTCTAAAGCTTGGTTTTCTTGATGGAGTTGATGGTTTTAAAATAAGTTACCTTCAAAGTTTGTATGTGGATTCTACGTATGAAACACTGAAGTTTAAGCAATAATATGGCTACTTTTTAATGTAAACGCTTTTTTTATTTTTATAGAAGTGGTCAACAAAATTTTTCAATTTCCTTTGTGTATTTGATTCCTTTACCCATATAGCATTTTCGGTAAGATCCATCTGCTCCACCTGTGAAAGAATTTGTTCTAGCGTGTAGTTTTTCATGAAGCATTCCTCAAGAAAATTGTTGATCATTTTGTTCCAGTAGGTCTTGTTGCCCCAATAATGTCCTACAAAATGATCTGCCGGCTTCAAACCTCCGCAATAGCTTAGTCCCAATGAAAAAGCAAACTGTTCTAAAAGTCGTCTTGTGACTCCATCTGCGCACATTGCATCGTTAATATTTAGCGTGTGTTCTAAGCATGGAAATCGTTGATGCGATATCCCGATGAGACCTGCATTCCACATTGCAGAAGTTCTATCGATCGTGATTACATCATAAGTTTTATTCTGCATCTGCTTCCACATAAGTTTTTCGGTTTTGGAACGTAGGTTTGCCAATTTCCCCTCTTCCAGATGCATGTAATTTTGTCCGTTTTTTAATCCGTCCCGCAGTACGTTTATTTCTTGATAAAAGAAAGTGTCGCCATCTAAGTAAAGAATTGATTCAGACGGATATTTTTCTGCAACAAACAGTAATGCTTTAATTTTTACCCGCCAAAAAAACTGATGCTCGCCTTCCCATTCTTTTATTATTTTTCTGTTGATTGTGATAATTTCTACATGGTCTCCAAAAAAAAGAAATAGCGATGGATCTTCTGCCAAAACAATAATTCGCTCTTCCGCATTTTTTCTGATCATGGCCGTGAATATTGAAAAATACACTTGCCTATAGTGCTCCTTATTGTTGCCAAAAACTAAGTACACAATATTCATGATAGTTATGGTTTTAAAACGTTACAGTTGTTGTAGCAGTCAAATGTAGTATAAAAGAGCGAATTTAAAAATTTGCAAGGTTGCATATTTTCTGTTAAATTGCGTGCCTAAAAAATGTGAAGCTTTTTGTTCGCCATTTTCTTTTTTTGTTAAAAATGAACCCCATGTTATTAGCTGTTATTCTAAAGTTTATTCGATATTGATTCTCGTTAATTAATTTGATGTCTTTTGGATGTAATAAGCTTCGTCACACACGCATAAAAATTTGTTAATTACGGGCAATAATTGTAATTTAGGGTAAGTAATTTTTAATAAACATTTTCAACACATTAAGTGTCATCATTTGAATGATTAATAATCCATTAATAAGTATCATTATTCCTTGTTACAATGCAGAGCAGGGTTTAGAAAAATGTTTGGATTCTGTTGTTCGGCAACACTATCAGAACTTGGAAATTGTCATAGTAGATGATGGTTCGGAAGATGGCTCTTCAATTATATATGATGAATTCCAAAAGAAAGATAAACGGATAAAAATTATCAAACAGAAAAATTCTGGCGTATCCAAAGCAAGAAATGTAGGTGTTGAAGCTGTAACAGGTGAATATATTTGTTTTGTAGATGCTGATGATTGGGTAGAACCGGAATATTGTACGGAGTTGTATCATCTGCTGGTAACCGAAAAAGCAGATATTGCCATTATTGAAGCATCTTACGAGAATGAAGATGGAGTAGTAGTTTTTAGTAAGCCTGTTTCGGAAGAAAAAATATTCGACGGGCAAAGAGCGTTAATTCTACTGTTGGAAGATGAGGAAATCCAAAGTCATCCATGGGGTAAACTGTATAAGACCCATTTATTAAAAAATATTTACTTTTCGGAACATCTAAAGTGTTTTGAAGATTACTCTACACTTTTCAAAATATTCAACAAGGCGATAAAGGTTGCTATTTCCGACAAAAAACTTTATCATTATATTCAGCGAGATGACAGTCTTTCTCATAATATGTCGCCTGAGAATGCTTATCTTTTCTTCCTTGCGTTGATGGAAGTTTTTAATTTTTGGGAACAGGCAGATTTGCCTGAAAATCAAAATAAGATAATCCAGAATATCATCAGGAAGTTGCTTATGGTATTGAAAAGGATTTTAAGAAATACAGAGAACGATCAAATGCTTAGGGAAAAAGAAGAGATAAGAGTATCATTTAAGCCATTCCTAAAATATTCTGCATCGATGATTGGTGTGGAGTATTATTCTTATTTAAGATTGTATTATTATTACCCCACTTTGTTTGCTAAAGTAATTGGTAAATAGAGTTTCTAGTTTCATTTGAAACGATAGCGAAAATCTCTCTCCTAATTTTTCATTTTAAATTTCGGCAAGAAAATGAGAAACAGACTGATAATCCATTTGAAAATGCGCCACGCTATAGGATATTTTTTGATATGTAACACTTGTTGAATTCGTTTTACCCGTGCTTCTTTTGCTAAAAACAGATCATCTTTAAATGCTGAAAAATATTTCTGAATGGTAATTTCTCTTTCTTCATCGTACATTGCGCGGTTTTTAGGGTCGGCCGAAATTCCTGAGAAATCGTAGTAGCAAATTATTTCGTCGATATGTTTATAAGAAACATTGTAGAGACAAATAAGAATGATGAAGAACTCCCAGTCTGCACATATTTTGTAATCTTCATTGTAAAAAAAATAATCGTAGAAGAGTGATCTTTTAATGAAGGCAGCCTGATGATTGATTCCATCATCGTAAAAGAAACCAAAACGAAGTTTTTTAGGAGGTTTTATCACTTTATTATATCCCCTATTGTTGAAAAAAAGGGAGTTTCCGTACAAGATGTCGATATTTGAATTGAAGCTTTCTTGAACCTTTTCCAGAACCGTAGAATCATAAAAATAGTCACCACTGTTCATAAATATAACGTAATCGCCGGTTGCTTTTCTTATTCCTTTGTTCATTGCGTTATACACACCGGAATCTTTTTCGCTCAGCCAGTAGTTGATTTGGTGATTATTTTCAATTAATTCTTTTCCTCCATCTGTGCTTCCGCCGTCTATTACGATAAATTCAAAATCAGTCCATGTTTGGCGGGCTACAGAGTCAGTAGTTTTAATTAAACCTTCTTTGTTATTATAATTGATGGTTATTATGCTCAGTTTGCAACTCATTTATTTATCTGTGTATTATTGCTTAATTTATTGAACTTAAATATACCTGCATGCACTGTTCTGCAGCTTCATTCCAGTCGTATTTTTTTGCATGCTGCAATCCTTTTTCTGAATAGCATTGTCTAAGTTTTTCGTCAGACAATAGCATTTGGATTTTATCCCGTAGGTCTTGTTCTGAATAAGAATCAAAATAGATGCCCGCGTCCCCGGCAATTTCAGGAAGCGATCCGCATTTGGTTAGAACGATGGGGCAACCGCAAGCCATTGATTCTACAACGGGAATGCCAAATCCTTCATACAGCGATGGAAAGATAAAGGCCACAGCGTTTTTATAAAAGTGGGCCAATTCATTTTCCCGAAAATTTCTTTGGATAATCTGTTTCTCTATACCAAAATTTTTGATGAATTCAGTTTCTTCTTCAGTAAATGCGCCACCACCAGCCGCGATCAGCATCAGTTCTTTATTATTTTGCAGAATTGGCACCATTGCCTTGACCAAAAACTTAAAGTTCTTGTAATTTGACCTTGCTCCAACATAAAGAAGATAGTTTTCAGGAAGATCAACCTTTATTTTTGGGTCATACACAATAGAACTTCCGTGGTAGATGACCTCAATTTTTTCTGGATCAATGGATGGGAAAAACGTTAAAATATCTTTTTTTGTATTATGAGAAACGGCAATAATCTTAGTGGCCTTTTCGATTAGTATTTTTTTGTTGTCAACAACATTGTAAGGATCATCTGTAAAATACTGTGGCATCATTTCATGAATCATATCGTAAACAGTCAATACAAATGGCTTGTTGCCAATAAATTTCAGGAAGTAGGGATTGTAGTAGGTCGGGATAAAGAGGTCATAATCCTTTGCACGGAAATATTTTTCAATTAATTGATCTGACTTTTTTTTCCTAAAGCTTTTTGTACTGATTTTAAAAAAATTTAAAATATTTAGCAATATATTAAGGTTTTTATTTTCAACAAGTAGTGTTGTGTTTTTTATGTAGGCATTATCAGATTGATAGATGGGTAAAAAAATGTCAATATCATTTTTTTTAGAAAGAATGGAAAATATTTCAGTATAATATCTGGAAATACCTCCATATGTTTGTTGATAAAAAATCTGCGGATCCAGTAGTATTTTCATCATTGCAGTAGATGATCTTTTTAATTTCTGTTTTGGTTAATATCAAGTTGCATATAGTACTTCATTTTGCGAAAATGTTTCGCTACAGCCTATATAAATTGGTTAATGAGGATCTAAACGAAAATACTTCTCCAATACCAGTAGTGAACATAATTTTTCAATGTTAGGATTCCAAAATTGCTCACAATATTCGTTAGCATTCTTAATGATTTCGAGGCATTTTTCTGGGTGTGCAAGGTAAAAATTCAATTGTTCTTCCAGGTCAGAATAGTCATCTTTAATTTCGATAAAATGCTTGCCTCCTTCCAATTTGCCTTCCATAAACCAAGATTCCATAATGGGTTTGGTAGTTACAGCAACAGAATTAGAAGACATTATCCACTTGAGGTTAGTTGCTACATCATTACCTCTCAAACTGAGAATAAATTTATATTCCAAATGTTTTTTGAGAGATATTTTGGGTTTGTACCAATCCTGATTTCCTCCTTTTTTATTAACCTGCGCCAGATTGCACAGCGGATGATTAAAGTAACGTTCATAAAACAAATATCGGTGCATCTGATAAACTGCACCCCTGCCAATCATCAAACTTTTTTTGTTTTCAAATGCTTGATCATCATCCACCCAAACGAAGTGTCGCACTTTGTCAAGATTCAGCAACACGCTGTTTTTGTTATCTTCAAAAAGCGGACGACTTTTTACTATTGACGGAAATTCTGGAACGTAAGTTACATCCCCGAAATCTACATTTAATGGTAGATTTTCATCAAAATACTGGGCATATTCGAAAGTATCGAAATAGTAAGCTTTTGGGCTGATAGGTTTTTTCAGGTCCTTAACCAGCACGCTCGATGGATTGGGAGTAAAGGAGCTTTTGCAATAATAATCAACACGCTGCTGCACATATTCAAGTTGCTCAGTGCTTAATTTAGAGCTCAGTTGCGCAACTACAGTGCTGTAATCATACTTGCAGGGTGCTAAAATTCGGGCATACCCTTTCAAGTACAGAGCTGGCTTGCTTTTTTTTATTATTGCCATTTTTATGAATTACCTCAAGTACTCGTCCTCGAGGCGCACAATATCATCCTCGCCAAAGTAAGTTCCTGTTTGCACTTCGATAAAAGTAACGGGCTGATCGGTTAAATTCATGATCCGATGTTTAGCGCCTTGCGGAATAAAAATACTCTGCCCATACCCAAGAGAAATCTGTTCGTCATTTAAAACGATGGTTGCGTTACCCTCAATAATTGTCCATTGCTCCTGGCGTTTGTGGTGATATTGATAAGACAATTTACCGCCCGGATTCACAACAATTCTTTTCAGCTTATAATGTGGCTCATCTGCCAACACATAATAAGTTCCCCATGGTCTTTCGCCGATTTCTAACATTAATTTCTTTATTTGATGCAAAAATAATCAAAAAATAGTAAAGAATGTTGCCGGTTCTAATCGGGTGGGCAAAAAAGCAACCGCTTAATTCTCTGCCTTTGCTTTCTGCATCCTGTCAATTTTCACTAAATTTGCGGTTTAAAATTTATTAAAATAATGAGCAGAGTAAGAGTGCGTTTTGCACCAAGTCCCACAGGACCATTGCATTTAGGAGGAGTAAGAACAGCATTGTACGACTATCTTTTTGCCAAGAACCAAGGCGGCGATTTTGTATTGAGAATTGAAGATACCGACACTGCAAGGTATGTTGAAGGAGCCGAAGAATATATCATGGAGGCATTGGAATGGTGTGGATTAATTCCTGACGAAAGCCCTAAAATTGGCGGCCCCTATGGCCCTTACAAACAATCGGAACGTCGAGATATCTACGATAAATATTTGCTGGAAATACTTAAAACCGATTACGCTTATCTTGCATTTGATACACCGGAAGAACTTGACGAAATACGTAAGGAATTTGAGCAAACCGGGGAAGTTTTTGCTTACAATTATCTCACCAGAAACCGGCTGAAAAACTCGCTCACTTTGTCGGAAGTGGAAGTACTGAAATTACTGCACGAGAAAGTGCCCTATGTTGTCCGCTTCAAAATGCCTGTGGATAAAACCCTCAATCTGGAAGACATGATTCGAGGTAAATTTTCGGTGAATACCAATACATTAGATGATAAAGTTCTGGTGAAAAATGATGGTATGCCAACTTATCATTTTGCTAATATTGTGGATGATCATGAGATGAAAATTTCACACGTTATCCGTGGTGAAGAGTGGCTTCCTTCATTAGGTTTGCATTATTTGCTTTATGAAGCAATGGGTTGGGAAAGGCCGCAATTTGCTCATCTTTCCTTGATCCTGAAACCTGAAGGAAAAGGAAAACTTAGCAAGCGCGATGGCGATAAATTCGGATTTCCGGTATTTCCGTTAAATTTTAAAGATCCTGCTACAGGAGTAGTTTCTAAAGGATATCGTGAAGAAGGTTATCTTCCGGATGCATTCATCAACATGGTAGCATTGCTTGGCTGGAGTCCGGCAAACGATAAAGAAATTTTGTCTTTAGATGAAATGGTAAAAGAGTTCGATTTAAATAAAGTTCACAAAGCCGGAGCCAGATTCAGTAAAGAGAAAGCAGAATGGTTCAACCATGAGTACCTGAAAACAAAATCGGACGAGGAGATTTTGGGTATGTTAAAAAATACTGAAGGGGTTGATTTTCAAGGTATGGAAGATGAAAAGCTGATCAAAATTATCGGTTTGATGAAAGAGCGTGCTACTTTCGCAAAAGATATTTATAATGATGGCCGATTCTTCTTTGAAACACCTGTTGTGTATGATGAAAAGGCAGTGAAAAAAGCATGGAACCCGGACACGGCCACAATTTTGGGAGAACTTGTTTCCGTTTTGCAAGCTTCAAACTTCAAGGCAGAAACATTAAGAGAAGAGATTCATGCATTTGCCGAAGACAGATCTTTAGGAATGGGAAAAGTGATGATGCCGCTCCGACTGAGTTTAGTGGGAGAATTAAAAGGTCCTGATGTGCCGGATATCTTGGAGATTCTGGGAAAAGAGGAGAGTATTATGCGAATTAATAATGCGGTAAAAATTATCGTTTAGTTTTCCATAAAATCACTAAATTTGAATGCACATTGCGACGAAATGATTGTCATTAATTTGCAGTGGTAAAATTGAAATCCCTGAAAGCTATTAATAAAGAAAAATGGAATATTTAAGTTTTGAACTTCCTGTAAAAGAACTGATGGATCAGTATCAAACCTGTTCGTTGGTGGGGGAAGAAAGCGGTGTAGATGTGAAGCTCGCCTGCTCCCAGATCGAAGACAAAATCATCGAAAAGAAGAAGGAAATCTACGAAAACCTTAGTCCTTGGCAAAGAGTGCAGCTCTCTCGTCATCCGGATCGTCCTTATACATTAGATTTTATTAAAGGAATTGTAGATAAAGACAGTTTCTTGGAATTGCATGGCGATCGTAATTTTGCAGATGACCCTGCAATGGTCGGCGGTTTGGCAAAAATTGACGGAAAAGCTGTTATGCTTATAGGGACTCAGAAGGGAAGAACCACTAAGGAAAGACAATACCGCAGATTCGGCATGAGCAATCCGGAAGGTTACAGAAAAGCACTTCGACTGATGAAACTTGCTGAGAAATTCCGCATTCCCGTGGTAACATTTATCGACACTCCCGGTGCGTATCCTGGATTGGAAGCTGAAGAGAGAGGTCAGGGTGAAGCAATTGCCAAAAATATTTTAGAAATGACGATGCTTAAAACCCCAATCTTTTGCTACATCATAGGTGAGGGTGCGAGTGGAGGAGCATTGGGAATTGGTGTGGGTAATAAGGTGTATATGCTGGAAAATACTTGGTACACAGTAATTGCACCGGAAAGTTGCTCATCTATTCTTTGGCGAAACTGGGATCATAAGGAAGATGCTGCCAATGCACTGAAACTTACGCCGAAAGATGCACTTCATGAGAAATTTATCGACGGAATAATTGAGGAACCACTGGGTGGCGCTCATTATGAACCGCAAGTAGCATTTGATAATTTGAAATCTTCAATTCTTCAGAATATCAATGCATTTTCCAAATTTACAGGCAAAGAACTTGAAACCCAAAGACAGGACAAATTCATTGCAATGGGACAGTTTAAAGGGTAATCAAATAAAAAAGTAATAAAAAATCCTGAAGCGGTTAGTTTCAGGATTTTTTGTTCTTAATTGCTTTCTAAAAATGACAATGAGTTGTCACCATCGCACGGTTATTATCACTGAATCCAGCTTATTAACTGGTATGAATAAAAATAAAAAGTATTATTCAAAAAGTTCTGCGGTATCAAGTACGGTCACTTTCCCATCTTCACAGCGTATGGCCTCACCAGGGAAGTTTTGTATCATATGGTAATCGTGTGTAGCCATCACTACCGCCGAGTTGTTTTCGAATGCAACTTGTTTTAATAAGGTCATAATTTCATTCGAGGTTTCCGGGTCTAAATTTCCGGTGGGCTCATCGGCCAAAATTAACTCAGGATGATTAAGCAAAGCCCTTGCAATAGCGATCCGTTGTTGTTCTCCACCAGAAAGTTCGTGGGGCATTTTATGTTTTTTTGATTTCATGCCTACACTTGCCAATACTTCGTCGATGCGATCCTGAATTTTTCTTTTATCAGTCCAACCTGTCGCTTCCAATACAAATCGCAGATTTTTTTCCACTGTTCTGTCGGTCAATAATTGGAAATCCTGAAATACAATTCCGAGTTTTCTCCTTAAGTTAGGAATGTCGGACATTTTGAGTTTTTCAAGATCAAACCCAGCTATATTTCCATGACCTGAACCTAAAGGAATGTGGCCGTAAAGTGTTTTAAGAAGTGAACTTTTTCCTGACCCTGTTTTTCCGATGAGGTAGCAAAACCTACCTTTTTTAATGTTGAGGTTGACATCATTGAGAACAGTGAAATTTTTCTGGGCAATTTTGGCATTTTTCAGCTGGATAACGTTCTGGCCCTCCTGTGTTGAATGTGGCATGTCTATAGTGGAATGAATAAAGATTATTGTAAGATATGAATTCAAAAGTAATCAATTACTTTTTGAGATGCCAATTTTTAGCAAATTTTAACAACAAAAAATGCCTGAAAATTTGATTTTCAAGCATAATTGTATAGGAATGATCCAGAGATTATCTCTTAGCGCGTGCAGCACTTACGGTTAAACTCTTTCTGCCTTTTGCTCTTCTCGCAGCCAAAACTCTTCTTCCGTTCGGCGTAGACATTCTTTCACGGAAACCGTGCTTATTTCTTTTCTTTCTTTCGGATGGCTGGAATGTTCTTTTGCTCATTGCTAATATTTTTAGTAAAAAACTTTATCTTATTTTTCAGAGTGCAAAGATACTAAACTTTTTATTTTTTGCAAATTAATTTTGTAATAGCATTAAAAAAAATTCCCCCAAAAGAATTGAGGGAACCAAATTGGAGTAATGAAGAAAATTATTTTTTGATAAATCTTTCAAATACGACATTTCCATCGGTATCAGTAATCTGTAATGAATATACCCCGGGAGCCAATTTATGAGTGTCAATGGTATTGGCGGTGTAATTTACATGGGCCGCTTTTCCAGAAGCATCATAAATCTGAACTGTTTTTATTTGCAGTCCTTTTACATTAAGCACAGAAGTGGTAGGGTTTGGGTAAAGTGCGGTATTTTTGGAAGAGGCAGCTACTTCACCACTGGCCAATACTACGGAGCAGTCTACGCCGTCCACTGTTACGGTGATTGGCGCCGTCATGGTGTCACCTGTTGCGTTGGTGTTAAGAACCAATGTGATGGTAGCACCTGCCGGCACGGTAACTCCAAGAGATTGCGGTGTTCCGCTCACTGCGCTGGTTCCGGAGTCCGCCATGTAGTTGGTTGCCAAATTAGAAGGTACAAATGAGCCATTATAAGCAGAGATGTGAACACCTGAACCAACAGGATCGGTTAAAGTACCTGTTACGGTAATACACTTGGAAGCACCAGTATTGTTAGTTACTTTCAATGTTCTGTAATAAACATTTGCAGAGAAGTCGCCAGGATAGGCCTTCGCTGTTGCGCAAACAGAAGGAACCCCGTCACGATACAACCTTTTGGTCATCATTGGACTTACAGTGGTAATGTCAACGTTTTTCACACAGTTCAACGCGAGGCAATTCAGACCTGTTACCTGCATCGTATAGTCACCTGTAGCCGTGGCGGCATTTGCATTGGCTACTATAACAAGGTTTTGCCCACTTGGTATTTTTGCCTCAAAAGTCACCGTTGAACCAGAAGTCGCACTCGATCCTGAATCAGCAAGGTAATTTGTTGCAAGATTTGTAGGGTCAAATGATCCTTTATAGGCAGTGAAGTGAATGGCGCTAGCTCCAGCTGTCGTTGCGGATATCGTTACACATTGTTCTGAGCCGGTATTGTTGGGGATGCTATGAACCAAATAAAAAACGGTAGTGGAAAGTGTGCCTGGGAATGCTTTTGGTGCTGCACAAGTGGACGGAACTGCATCTCTGAACAGTCGATTAGTCATTGAGAGACTCGTTGCAGTAAGGCTTCCAGAATAGGAACAGGTGGCCTTGCCAGTGAAATTTTGCGCTATAGCCGTAGGAACCGAACTAACGGGCACGTCGGCAATGAGTGAAAGGTCTGTGTGCGGAGCCGACACTGCAACTTCAGCAGTCTTATTTTGGGCATACACCAATGCTGAGAACATCATCAGCATTACAAAAAAATAGTTCTTTTTCATGATACAAAAATTTAGGTTGTTATGTTTTTTCATTTAAAAACCATCCATTGTAAAGTAAATTTTAATTGGAAAGAGATTCACCTTCTTTCACACCAGAATTATACAACTACATGAATAAATTTTTTACGAAGGTAATTAGTTGACATAAAACAGCGCACCGTGAAATCACCCATTTTGTTATTCCTATGCTTTTTTTGTTTATTTCTAACCCGAAAACAAACCTTATATTTGACGCTCAAAAAAAAGAGCATGTTTATTTCTTCCGAAATTTTAAAAATAAAAAACCTTCTTCATCCCGAAGCGAAGATTGTGATTATTTGCCACTATAACCCTGATGGAGACGCAATTGGGTCCACATTGGGACTTTTGCATTATCTTCAAAAAACAGGAAGGAAGGCCAATGTAGTGGTGCCCAATGATTTTCCTAAGTTCTTGAAGTGGATGCCTGAAGCCAAAAAAATCGTGATTGCAGAGTATAAAAGAAAAATAGCCGCGGAAATGATTCAGGAAGCTGATGTTATTTTCATACTCGATTTCAACGCATCGCACCGAAGTGGGAATTTAGTGTCACCATGGATTGATAGGGCTAAAGGAACAAAGATTCTGATCGATCATCATCAACAACCGGACGATTTTGATTTCATTTACTCTGATGTTACTATCCCTGCAACCTCGCAGATGGTGTATCATTTTATAACCGAAATGGGTGATGAAGCGGTGGTCAATAGGGAAATTGCTGAATGTTTGTACACCGGAATCATGACTGATACAGGTGGTTTCAGGTTTCGGTCGACCAGCGCAACCACCCATCGAATTATTGCCAATCTTATAGAAAAAGGAGCCGATCCTGCCATGATTTCTTCCAATACCTGGGATACCAATACGATTTCCCGTCTGCATTTACTTTCCTTAATACTGAGCAGGGTTGAGGTGGTGAAAGACGGTAAAGTCGCGATTTTGTGGCTGAAACGTAAAGAACTGCAGGAATTTGGTTTTCAGAAAGGAGATACGGAAGGTTTTGTCAATTACGGATTAAGTATTTTAGGAACCCGTATGTCTGCCTTTTTTATGGAAGATCTGTATGATGATTTTATCAAGATTTCTTTCCGTTCAAAAGATGAAGTGGACGTCAATCAGTTTTCCCGCAAATACTTTAACGGAGGTGGACATATTAATGCTGCGGGAGGCAAATACTTTAAAAATATCGAAGAAACCATCATCGATTTTAAAGAAAAAATTGAAACTGAAGATTTTTAATGAGCTCGCACACAAAAACTCCTTAATAATAGATGCTACGGATCGCGCAGGTTGCGATGAAAGGTGTTTGCTCTGTTTCTAAAACTCAAACTTTTTAGGCAGGTCGTGCAATAATTCGGTGTTAATGATGGCTGAGCAAACACTCGGTTTTTCCCAATGTCCGTTATGTCCACAGTCGATCAAATACGATTTAATATTGGTGCGATCCGGCAGTTGTTGTAAGAGCGTACTGCTTTTTACGGCATTATCATGTTTACCTGCGATAACGAGGATTTTATTCTGAAAATTTTCCACCACATCGGTTTTGTCGGTGCGTTCAATCATTCCTCGTAATGCTGCTAAAACGCCCTCTGTGGAAGTGCTGAGTGCAATTTGCTTCGCAAGTCTTATCTTTCCCTCCAAAATATCTTTTTCATTTTCATTAAAAAGATTGCTGATTCCGGCGTTCACGTATTGCGGAAATGCATTTTCGATGATTGGGATGCTTCTGCGGCGCTGTTCCTTCTTCTCTTCGTCATCTGCAAGAAAAGTAGAGAAGAACAAAGTGACGGACTTCAGGAGTTGGGGAAACTGTTTTGCATAAGCAAGCGCAATATACCCACCCATGGAATGACCCAACAAGTGAAAGGAACCAAGGCCAAGTTGGTCTGCTATTTTTTTTACCTCTCCGGCTATCCATTCCATTGTATGGATTTCGCTGCTTACAGGTGATTTACCATGACCAGGTAAATCGATCTTGATCAGTTTAAAATCTTTGGAGAGTGTCATCTCCATATCGTTCCATATTGAAAGGTTCTCCATAAAACCATGGAGCATTACAAGGTTTTCCTTGCCGCTGCCGGCAATTTCGTAATTTAGCATTTTTAGTTTTTAAAGTTCGAATTTAGAAATAAATATCGATATACTCTACAAATCCTTGTTGGTTTACTTTGTCCTGCAGTCGCCAGAAATTTCCTTTCCCTTCGTTCATAAAAGTAGTGCGCTGGGTTCGAACGTATTTTTTTCCATTGATGATTTGCGCAATTCTGCCTTCAAAATTGAGGTGTTTTTCGGACACTCGCCGAATGGAACCAATGATGGTGACCTTGTTTTTACCAGAAACTGCTCTCCCGTTCACATCATATTCATCCGCCGCGGTTTTATTAAAGGTGACGTTGCCATTGAGTATTTCTTCATCACTGTCGAATTTCAAGACATGATTCCCTGAAAGATCGCCAAAAACATTGGGTTGCTGAAGGTTTTTTATACTGTCATTATATTTTGCGCGCACCACATTGATACTTTCGATGATGGCGGTGCTGTCTGGTTTTCTGGAAAATGAATCCGCTTTCTTCGAGCAGCAGATCATTGAAAAGCACGTGACGAGCATGGTTCCTGTTTTCATGGTATTCTTAATTTAAAATCAAAAATATTGAAAAAAATGAATTGAAGCTGATTCAAGGTTAAAATTTTGTCAGATTTCACATTTATCAAAAAAATTCTGATCAGTACCATTTAAAAACTGTCAAAAAAACCAGGGTTACTTTAAAGCTAATTCTTGGTGAGCGAATCCATGACAATGGTTACAGGCCCGTCATTCAGGAGCGAAACCTTCATGTCGGCACCAAATATTCCGCATTCAGTTTTGAGGCCCGATTTGGCGATTTCTGCTTTAAAATAATCAAAGAGAGGTATGGCTTTTTCAGGTTTTGCAGCTTTGATAAACGATGGACGGTTTCCCTTTTTATAATCTGCAATAAGGGTAAACTGACTAATGCAGAGGATTTCGCCCGAAATATCACACACCGAAAGGTTCAGTTTGCCATCTGCATCGCCGAAAATCCGTAGATTCAGGATTTTCTGAACAAGCCAGTCAGCGTCATGTTTTTCATCTTCTTCATTGATGCCAATGAGCAGTAATAAGCCTTGGGAGATACTTCCGGCAACAATATTGTTTACTTGTACTTCGGCATGCGAAACTCTTTGAATAACTACTTTCATGTTGAAATGACGGGGTATTTAATTGTAAATGGTAAGTATCCCTGTGGGGCTATCAAAATTGTAACGGTAAGTTTTGGGTGCAATTTTTGCAATTTTGGTCGGTTCTCCGGTTATCAGAATCCATTCTGCACCATCTTGAGGGCACATTATTTTGATATTGTTTTCCACCTCGAGAGTCGTGTTGTTATCGGGGCAAAGGTGGGGTGCATTTCGGTCATAAACCTTAAAACCGTTGGTAGTTCGTACAACGATTAAACCACGAGTTCCTGAGCTTTGCTCGTCCACATAAATCCATCCTCCAACATTTTGCAGTGGGTAGTAAGAGGGGAGATTCAGGTTAAGTACAACATTTATGGGTACATTGGGAAAGCAGTTGACGGTCTCTTCTCTTTCGCTGCATGCGCTGAAGTTTAAGAGGTTGAAAATGAGAATAATTGATGATAATACCGCCAGAAATTTACTTTTCATTCAAAATAAAATTATATCTTTGTGAAACGAATTAACATAGAAAACATTGTCCGGCAAATGTCGGATTATTTTTTTATACCAACATAAAAAGATGTATTATGGCAAGTTATGTAACAAAAGAAGGGTTAGACAAGATGAAAGTTGATTTGGAACAGCTGGAGACAATTGAAAGACCAAAAATTACGCAACAAATCGCGGAAGCAAGAGATAAAGGTGACCTGTCTGAAAATGCCGAGTATGATGCGGCCAAGGAAGCACAGGGAATGCTTGAAATGAAAATTTCTAAGTTAAAAGATGCAATTGCCAACTCAAAAGTAATTAATGAAAGCCAGCTGGATACCTCCAAAGTGTCGATCCTTACTACCGTTCGGCTGAAAAATAATATTACAAAACAGGAACAAAAGTTTACACTGGTACCGGATAATGAAAGTGATTTGAAGTCGGGCAAAATTTCGGTCAATACTCCTATCGCAAAAGGATTGCTGGGAAAAGCCATCGGAGATACAGCAGATATCGTTTTGCCCAACGGAAACAAACTGTCTTTTGAAGTATTGGAAATATCACTGTAATATAAGGATGATTTTCATTCAAATACCAGTGAATTCGTTTTATTTTATTATTTAAATTAAAAGAAATCAATCATGAGTTCAATTTTCACAAAGATCATTCAAGGCGAAATATCGGCTTATAAAATAGACGAAGATGATCAGCATCTTGCTTTTCTGGATGCGATGCCTATAGTAAAGGGACATACCTTGGTTATTCCTAAAAAAGAAATCGATTTTGTTTTTGATTTGGAGAGTGATGATTACAAGGCATTGTGGAGTTTTGCCCAAAAAGTTGCCAAGAAGATGAGCAGCGCGTTTCCGGAGCAAAGAATCGCAGTCGCGGTAGTAGGGCTGGAAGTGCCACATGCACACATTCATCTCATTCCCATTACAAAAATTGATGATATGAATTTCAAAAACGAGCGGCTGAAACTAACTGCCGAAGAGTATAAAGAGATTCAGGAGTTGATAAAAAACGCATAAATCAAAAATATTTTGTCAGGGTTTCTTAACTTTGACAAAATTTTTTTTAAGGGTATTTTTTGCCCGGCAAATTATTATATATAAGTATGAATTCAAACCAATGCTCTTTCTGCGGAAGAAAAAGAAATGAAGTACAGATGCTGGTTTCCGGTAATAATGGCTTCATCTGTGAAAACTGTATAGAACAAGCCCATCATATTGTAAAAGAAAGTCGCGAAAAGAACGATTTTTCTCCCGCGCAAAGCATCAATGATTTAAAAAAACCAAAAGAAATCAAGGCATTTCTTGATCAGTATGTCATCGGGCAGGATCAGGCAAAAAAACAACTTTCGATTGCTGTTTATAACCACTACAAACGGCTTTTGCACGCCAAAGACGAAAATCGGGAAGTGGAAATAGAAAAATCCAATATTATTATGATTGGAGAAACAGGAACCGGCAAAACTTTATTGGCAAAAACCATTGCCAAGGAACTCAATGTTCCTTTTTGTATTGTGGATGCCACGATACTTACGGAAGCGGGCTATGTGGGCGAAGATGTGGAAAGTATCTTGTCTCGGCTTCTGATGGTGGCCGAGTACGACGTAGAAAAGGCAGAGAAAGGAATTGTCTTTATTGATGAGATAGACAAGATTGCCCGAAAATCTGATAACCCGAGCATCACCCGTGACGTGTCCGGTGAAGGGGTGCAGCAGGGTTTGCTGAAGTTGCTGGAAGGAAGCATTGTAAATGTGCCTCCACAAGGTGGTCGCAAACATCCGGATCAGAAGTATATTCAGGTCAATACCCAGAATATTCTCTTTATTGCAGGGGGTGCTTTTGATGGTATTAAAGAGATTATTGAAAGACGACTTAACAAGCAGGCCATTGGTTTTAGTTCCGAAAAGTTGAATAAAATTGAAGAAGACGATTATATTTTGAGTCAGATCAATGCGATTGACCTGAGGAAGTTTGGGTTGATTCCCGAACTTTTGGGGCGATTTCCTATTATTACTTATTTGGACAAGCTCACCAAAGAAACGATGGTTCGCATTATGAAAGAACCCAAAAATTCCATTGTGAACCAGTTTGTGGAACTTTTCAAAATGGATGGCGTAAAGCTGGATTTTACTGATGAATCGATTGATAGAATTGTGGAAGAAACCATGGAGAAAGGTCTAGGCGCAAGAGGTCTCAGAGGAACTACAGAGAAAGTGCTGGAAGATTATATGTTCGACATTGATGAGGAAAAGGAAATAGTGCTGACTGGGCAAGAACTTAATTTTAAATGACAATTTTCTTGTCGGTACAAAAAAAATAAATATATTTGCAGGAGGATTAATCATTCAAAAAAACACAAAAACCAAAATAAGATGAAAAGAAATCTATTAGCGATAGGTCTTCTGACCTTGTTTTTTGAGGCAAACGCCCAAATGACATCTGCTCCAAAAGTTCTTAGTCATATTGATGATGCCGGATTGTTTTATGTAGGTAAAGACGCACTTGTGTACAACGGGGGCGGTTTACAGGTAAAAGACAGTGGTGTATTAGAAAACCATGGGAATATCATGATCGTAGCTACAGATGCAGCAAACGATGTTGTTCGCACCCTGGTTGGCACAGGAGATAAAGTTGAAGGAGCAACGGTGGGTGGTACCATCGTTAATAAACTGAACGAAGAAACGGCATACGCAACCTGGAATTCCAACAGCTCAAGCAATACGCCAGTGTATACCTACGGGCAGTTGTATATCTCTGGGATTGCTCAGGATAATATCAAAGGTATTGTTAATCAGGAATTCAGATCACCAAATCATGGAGGTTATCAGCAATTTTCCGTTCCTTTCTTTGGTAAAACGGCATCAACGCTTAGTACAGAGTTAGGCAAAACTTTCAACAATGCAAGATGGTCACAGAACGAGATTCTTGTTTGGAATAACAGTAAGATTGTTTTCGACAACCTTCCTTCATTATCATCACTTCAATTAGGTAGTGCAACATTGCCTCCGTATTCCTACTATATTTTGGGAGGAAAAAATTTAGATGTTGCTTCGGCCAAGAAAACACTTCATGGTGTACCGGTTTCGGATGTGACATACAATACACTTACCATGCAAAATGCAGGTTTGGGAGTTGTTTACGGAACGAACGGTAATGCGGTTAATCAATACAATGAAAAATACAACAGCTATCTGGGAGACTCTTTCTCAACTCCAGCATATCGATGGGACGGAACCTACTTTGGGAAAAACATGTATTTTTTCAGTAATCCTTACCTGACCAATCTGGATTTGATGAATGTCAACAAGGTTGGGGACATTAATTATATACCCAATTTGCAAGGTATTCGGTTAGAACCAACTAACGTAGAGTATCATCCGGGACAAGGAGGAAGTATTGTTCTGTTTAAATGGGTGACGAATGCAGCCGGTACGTGGACGGGAGACACCCAATATCTAATGGTGAGACCCATGGGAACATTTGTTATCAAATTGAATGATAACTCTGCATCACCTGCACCTTCAATTAACCTTGCGAATCTGCGCAGATTTAACTATTATTCAAGAACAGCTGGAACACCTTATACTGTCACTGCAAACAGAGGAAAAAGCAGCGGAACGGTGAAAGAGATTGCACTTATTGGGCTTAACGCCGATGGTGGCGAAGTGGCACGCACCTATTACGTGGTGTACCCTGAAGGAGCTACCGGGCATTCTACCGAGGTCAATGCTCAGGTTTCTGCAGCATCAACTAACTTGTTGGGGACTTATGAAGAAGATGCCATTAATGGAGGTTATGACAATAACTATACTTCATCTTACTGGTTATACATCAATGAAGCAAATGATGAGAACTTTAAAGGTAAGAATGTAAAGCTGGTAAAATATAGCGGAGATATTGTTTCGTTTAAAGTTCAAGTGAAGGAAAACGGAGTAATGATTGATAGTGGGCAGCATGTTTTATCTTCTAATGAGGGATTCTATTTCAAAGGTCCGGATGGGATAGTGCAGTCGTTAAGCCAAGATCAAATTATCGCAGCGGCGGGAAGTAGTACACAGGATTATGACGTTTATTACGGGTTGCCTTCAGCGATATTGGGCAATACCGAAAAGGTACCATCCAGAACAGTGGTGGTTTATAATCCGAATATTGATAATTATATAGTACGTTTTGATCCTAACTGGAAGAAAGCAGATATTCAGGTTTATGATATGAGTGGCAGACTTCTTATTTCTGAGAAAGAAGTAAGTACATCTTCTGATTATACAATAAAACTTTTGCAAAATCTGAAAAGTACCTATTTGGTAAAAGTACAATCTGAGAAAGGAGATAATGTTCAAAGCAAAATTATCAAATAGAAAAAAAACACAATACGTTATGAAAATTTCAACAAAGTTCATTCATTTGATGGTGGTTTTAAGCGGGTTTATGGCAATGGCTCAGCAGATACCGTCGTCTCCTCCGGGAGGTCCTGGCGATGGTTTTCCGGGAACGCCGGGTGCACCTGCATCACCAATTGATCTGTATATTTATCTGCTAGCAATAATGGCGATGATTCTTATTTTTTATTTTGGTAGAAAGTACAAGAAACAAATTGTTTAGTATGTTCAGCAGACAAAAATTTACTCACCGATATTCGGTGAGTTTTTTTATATTTATCCCATGAAAAATTTATTTACCGCATTTACCTTATTAATGCTTAGCCCGCTAAGTGCACAGTTTAAGATCACTATTGATGCACCTGAAAGTTTTACTGCTAAAGAAGCACTTGTTTATACCCTGGACGGTTCAAAAGATGTACTATATAACGCTGAAGTTCGAAAAGGCAATGGTTGGCAAATTAATTTTACAAAACCTTACAACGGAATGATGAAATTGTATTTCCCGGATGGCAATTCATCTTTGAATTTTATAGCGGAGAATAAGGATGTGCATTTGAAGCTGTTGACGGATAAAAATAAAGTATCAGATGTTCAATACCTGGACGATAGCAATATCATCATGAACAATTTGCAGGAATTGCAGCAAAAGAAAGAATACATCTTGCCCGCATTGTATCAGATTAAAGAATATTATAAAGGCGAAAGTGGTTTTGGTGGAGCTTTAACTGGCGAGATTACGCGGTTAACCAATGCTAATAGCGATGCTGGAAACCACCCATTCATACAGTTTTACCGAACCAATTATGCTCGGTTTATCCAGAAAGATGCAACAAAGAAAGCCGTTACGCATGATGATATTATCAGTTTTCTGAAAACCGCACCTTCGATGCTGGAATCTTCCTCATTGATGCGTCCTGTGTTGGTGGCATACATGAACATCGGCGACCGCACGAATGTTGCAACAGATATAGATCGCTTATTGAAGGAAGTGGATACCAAGACCTCCCGCGGACAAACGGTTTTGGCGGAACTGATTTATATTTTTGAGATGTATGACATGCAGCAGCTTAAAGAAAAGTACCTCGTGGATGCACTCGCTGTTAAATCGCCCAACGACCGATTAGCGGCTGCAATTACCAGTAATAAGAACACACAGGTGGGATCTATTTTTCCGAATTATCAGTTTAGAAGGGCATCGGGCACCACTGCGAAATCAATACATGATGTAAAAGCCAACCAGAAAGTGATCATTTTTTGGGCGTCCACCTGTTCACATTGTGAAGCAGAATTGCCTAAAATTGTTCAGCAGTACAACGCGTTTAAAGGTAAAGGTGTTGAAGTAATAGCACTTTCATTAGACAACGAGAAAGAAGCGTACGAGAAGAAAATTAAGGAATTGCCATGGATCAATGATACTGAACTGAGAGGTTGGAATAGCAGTTCTGCGGAGTTGTATAATGTTCATGCCACGCCTACATATTTTATTTTGGATTCTGCCAACAAAATTATTGCAAAACCTGAACATGCGGCGGATGTTATCACTTATTTTAAATTGAAGTAATACTTTGCTACAATATAAAATATTATTATCTTTGCACCACTCAAAAAGAGGCGAGGTAGCTCAGTTGGTTAGAGCGCAGGATTCATAACCCTGAGGTCACGGGTTCAATTCCCGTCTTCGCTACAAATATTATGGTAAATCAGTGATTTACGGTGTAATGAATAAAAAGGATGTTTCACATTTGTGAGAACATCCTTTTTTTATTGGAGAGCTGAGAGGTTTTTCGATAATAGGTAATCCATTTGTTGACGGATCAGGATTAAAAACTGAGATGAGATAGAAAACTTAGAATAAAATCTTCTATTCAAAGCAGCTTAACGTTATTTCAATACAGCTGTATAAAATTTCAGCAATAGTATTTAATCAAACGCTGAGGAGGGCATCTTTTGCTTTTGTTACAATGATGCGAGTTTCTTACTTACGGGTAGGAGTTTCCTATATGCGGGCGGGAGTTTCTTAAATGCGGGTGCTGGTTTCTTAGATGCGGGCGCAAGTTTCTTAGGTGCGGGCGGTAGTTTTACAAATGCGGGTGGGAGTTTCTTAAATGTGGGCGGGAGTTTCTTAAATGCGGACGCAAGTTTTCTAAATACGGGCCGTAGTTTTGTAAATGCGGGTGGAAGTTTCTTAAATTAGGGTGTGTAGAAGGTTCCTTTTAATGCCTGCTTAGCTTCTGTATTTCTTTTAAAAATTAGTGAACCAACTGCCACACTCCCGTCGAAAACTATTAAATTTGTTGGCAACAAAAATTAATTGAAAATGTTTCGAAAAATTCAGATGTTAGCATGGGTAGTTGCATCAACGCTTACCCTGAACGCTCAGAAAAGTACATCCACAAAACTGGAACGCCCGAAGTTGGTGGTGGGTTTGGTGGTGGATCAAATGAGATGGGATTACCTGTACCGCTATTATGACAAATTTGGAAACGATGGTTTCAAAAGGTTGCTTAATCAGGGTTTTTCCCTGAATAATGTTCACATTAATTATGTTCCGACTGTGACTGCCATTGGGCATACTTCCATCTACACGGGCTCTGTTCCTGCGATCCATGGCATTGCCGGAAACGACTGGACGGATCGTGCGACAGGGAAAAGCATCTATTGCACTACGGATGAGAGTGTGCAACCTGTAGGGACTACCAATGCAAAGGTGGGGAGCCATTCTCCTAAAAACCTGTGGAGCAGCACGATTACTGACGAATTGCGAATTGCGACTAACTTCCAGGGAAAGGTGGTAGGTGTTTCGCTGAAAGATCGTGCTTCTATTTTACCGGCAGGGCACAACCCTACTGGTGCTTTTTGGTTTGATGACTCTTCCGGAAACTTCGTGACGAGTTCTTATTACATGAATGATTTGCCGCAATGGATGAAAAATTTTAATGCACAAAATCTCCCGGAAAAATTAGTGGCTAATGGGTGGGATACGTTGTTGCCCATTAACCAATATACTGAAAGTTCGCCCGACAATTCGCCATGGGAAGGGCTTCTTGGAAGTGCAAAAACACCTACGTTTCCATACAGCAATTTAGCGGCAGATTATCAGCAGAAAAAAGATGACATTCGCTATACACCGTTCGGAAATACCTTAACGCTGAAACTTGCTGAAGCCAGCGTGGAGGGCGAAAGTTTAGGGAAAGATGCCGTGACCGATTTTTTGGCTATTAACCTTGCCTCTACTGATTATGCGGGACATAAATTTGGCCCTAATGCCATAGAAGTAGAGGATGTTTATTTAAGATTGGACCGCGATTTGGCTGCGTTTTTTAGTTTCCTTGATGCCAAAGTGGGCAAAAACCAATATACTGTTTTTCTTTCTGCAGATCATGGGGGTGCTCATTCTGTGGGCTTTCTGCAAGAGCATAAAATGGCCACCGGTTTTTTTGGTGATGGAGCAAAGGCGAGTTTAAATCAAAATCTTAAGCAAAGGTATGGTGTTGATAATCTTATTATGGATATCGACAACTATCAGATTTACCTGAATCCTGATCTCCTCAGTAAGAATAAACTGGATCTTAATACCGTTGCCGATCAGCTGGTGGATGATTTGAATAAAGACCAAACGATTTTGTTTGCTGTTAATCTTAAGAAAGTAGGGCAATCTGCACTTCCAGAACCTATTAAAACCAGGGTTGTTAATGGCTACAATTGGCAACGGAGCGGCGATATACAGCTGATTTCCCATGATTCTATGCTGCCTACTTATGCCAAAACTGGTACTACGCACAGTGTTTGGAATTCGTACGATTCGCATATTCCACTTATTTTTATGGGTTGGGGAATTAAAAACGGCGAAAGCAATGCTGCCCATAACATGACCGACATAGCACCCACAATTGCTACATTGTTGCGGATTCAGTTTCCGAGCGGAAACATCGGCAACCCTATTGTGGAAGCGATTGGCAAATAAATTAAACTTATTTCGCGATTCAGCGCCTCTTGCATAAAGGTGAGTAGAGCAGAGAGGAGGTTTGCACATTGGGTGGAAACCTCCTCTTTTTTATTGAAATAATTGCTTCCTCTTTTTTTGATGGCAAGATTCTGGTCGTGATTGGGACTGCTTTCAGTAACAAATGAATACAGAATGATTACAACATTTGAACTTCCATTTATAGATTGAAAAATCAAGTATCTTATTTTTGTATTTATAGAGATGAGCTCTGCAGGAAAAACTCAGACGGTTGAACTAATCAAAGAATAGCTGGCTATCAGTCTTTAATAATAGAATCGGCGGCGCAATTTTGCGCCGCCGATTTTTTCTTAATGGTTGAATAAAGTCGCGTTACTTGCCTTTTTGTGGTGGGTAATGTGCCATGATCTCGGCAACAATCTCAGGAATCTGCCGTTGTTTTGATCTTGGAGAATCTACAGAAATTCCGCTTCCTATTCCCTGCCAAACCAATTTCTGAGTTCGCGCATCAATTAAATCCAAAACCAATGCGCCCTCGTTATAGTTGGAAGTCCAGGTACGGTTCATGCCAACACCCCATCCAAAAGGGCCGCCCCAACCGTACATTCCATAAGGCGAGGTAGATTGTACATCCTGAATTTTTTTGTGGTTTGCTTTCACATTCACAATCAAATCAGGGGTTTCCGAAACCGACAATCCTTTGCTCTGAAGCTGTTTGGAAACTTCATTCAATACACGATCCTTGTCAATATCGTTGAGTTTCAGGTCGTCAATTCTTAATTTATAGGTTTTGTAAGCGTTGAAGTTCGCAGTTTCTGCATAATCAGATCGCACTTGGAAGGGGCTGCAAGAGGTGAGTGCCAAGGTGGCAGCACCCAAAAATAAAAGCAAATATTTTTTCATTTCTTTAAAGTTGATTTCGTTGTTTTCGTGCAGGTATCGGTCTTCTTATCGTAGCCGTACGGGCAATGCCTGCAACCGCTTTTGCAGCAGTAGCCACGCTTCAGATGGAACTGCTCGGTAAAAACCTTATAACCCTGCTCGTTGTAATAAAAGTCTTCGTGTTCTTTGATGCTGTTTTTTTCCATTGGTTAAATCCATTGGGACGAAAATTTTATCTTTGTTGAATGATCATCGTCTGCCAATCACTACTCAAAAATACAAAAATAAACGGCATCACGCTTTTTCCCTTCATTTTCCTACGCAAGCCGGAAGATAAAACCAATGCCGTGCTCATCAATCATGAAAAAATTCACCTCAGGCAGCAACTCGAGCTATTGGTGATTTTCTTTTATTTATGGTACGTCATCGAGTATTATTATTGGTATTTCAAGTTGAGAGATTCTTACTTGGCGTATAAATTTATTTCGTTCGAGCGCGAAGCATATGCTCAGGAAGGTGATTTGCACTACCTGCAGAAAAGAAAGCTATGGAATTTTCGCTATTATTTTTCCTGATCTTTTTTGGGCGCACATTTCCCGCTTTCCACTGTATCTTTTTTGTTGGCCAGCGCTTTGGGCTATTTCACAACAAAAAAGGATGCCGTTGCAATCGGGGGCGCAGGATCGTCACCATACGTCATTAGTTGGGGTCAATAAGGCAAGTATCTTCAAACAGCTATAGCAAAGGAATTGTATATGAAAAGATTTCCTGCATTCGGAAAATTCTCCGAAATTTACCCCATGAAACTCCCGGAAATTCATATTCCCATCATAGAAATTCCTGCCGGAGGGAAAGTGCGGCTTTTCATGAAAAGAGAAGATCTCGTTCATCCGGAAATCTCAGGTAACAAATACTGGAAGCTCTTCTATAATATCAACCATTATCTGGATAGCCAACCCCAAGAACCACTCATTATAACGTTCGGAGGCGCCTACTCCAATCATATTTCAGCAGTGGCGGCATTAGGAAAAAACTTGGGCATCCGTACATTGGGAATTATTCGTGGTGATGAACTTTCGGATCGCTGGATGTACAACCCTACTTTGCATTTTGCCCATTGCTGCGGGATGGATTTTCGGTTCGTTTCTCGCACCGCTTACCGAGATAAAACACCACTCACTTTGCAATTGAAAAATGAATTTCCCAATGCTTTGGTGGTTCCCGAAGGAGGCACCAATCTGCTTGCGGTAGAGGGCGTTCGACACATGCTGAATGAGGAAACAAAATCTTTTGATTATCTTTGCACCGCAGTAGGTACAGGCGGAACGGTTGCTGGGATTTCTAAATTTTCTAATGAGAATCAGAAAGTGATGGGCTTTAAAGTAGTTGATGATCAGTCTGTTGAAAAAAGGGTGTCTCAACTTTCGCCAATTCGAAAGGTGGAATTCATGGAGGCACATTTTGGTGGCTACGGCAAAATAACTGACGAGAATGTGCGTTTTATCAATGGTTTTTCAGAATCATTTGGTATCCCGTTGGATCCGGTTTATACTGGGAAAATGATGCAGAAGATTTTTGAACTGATTGATCAAGGTTTTTTCCCTGAGAACAGTAGGATTCTCGCCTTTCATACTGGTGGTTTACAAGGAATTGATGGAGCCAACACATTGCTGGCGAAGCAGCACAGGACGTTGATTGAAAAAATATAGATTCGTTTTCTAACACTTGACGAATCATTAAATAACAGAACTGGGTATTTTTGACAAAAGGTTTCACCGAACGCAAAAACCCACTTGTTTTTATGAAAAAAGTAGTTTTTATTAGTACCATGCTCGTCATCTCTCTATTCAAGGCACAGTCTTGGAAAAACGAAGACCAGTATGTTCAAAGGTTCGCGCCTTATGCCGTAGAGGAAATGGAGAAATACAAAATACCCGCTTCCATTACCTTAGCGCAGGGCCTGTTGGAAACCGGCGGCGGACAAAGCCGACTTGCCGTGCAAGGCAATAATCATTTCGGGATTAAATGCAAGGAAGACTGGACGGGTAAAACCATGACCCACACCGATGATGCACCCAACGAGTGTTTCCGGGTTTACGATGATCCGCGGGGTTCGTACGAAGATCATTCTAAATTTTTGGCGTATCGTAAATTTTATGTCAACCTGTTTTCGCTCGATATTAAAGATTATAAATCTTGGGCGCATGGTTTAAAAAAAGCAGGTTATGCCACCAATCCTCGATATGCGTATATCCTTATCGATAAAATTGAGAAATTGAAATTGTACGAGTTTGATAACACCAGTTCCAAAGAGGTGCTTTTCACTATTCTGAAACTGTATCCGGATCTCCGCAACGACAAAATTTTCATGGCGAAACTGGAACAGGATTCTTCACCAAAAGTGCCGGAAACTATTACCGTACCTTACCAGCAAACTTCCTACGCGCAGCAGCAAAAAACGGTGGAGAAAATCCTGACTAAGCAAGAGTTGCTTAATTCTATCCTTATTAAAAGTCATCCAAACGACCATTTGAAATTCATCATTGTTCCTGATGATTTGGATTTGTCGTCGCTTTCCGATAAGTTTGGCATCAGCGAAAGTCGGCTCCAAAAATGGAACGAATTGGATGGTGACCAGTTGAAAAAAAATGATATTATTTTTCTGGAAGCGAAATCTTCTTCAGGAAATGTCCCTACCTATAAAGCGCAAGTCGGTGAATCGATGCACGATATTGCCCAAAAGTTTGGCATTAAACTGAAAAAACTATATGCTAAAAACAGAATGGATGATGGTCAGCAGCCACAACCAGGCCAGTTGATTTATTTGCAGCAAAGAAAACCCAGAAGTTGATCTTGTTTTTTGCAATACAGCTGATGTCCTTCCGGATCATCTTTAAATAACCGGTTAACACTTTATATTCAAAAAATAAAAAAACAGCAATGTTATATCAAAGAAGTTCGGCTTTGTTCGATGAGGCCCAAAAATACATTCCCGGCGGTGTTAATTCACCGGTTCGTGCTTTTAAATCTGTGGGCGGCGTGCCTGTTTTTATGAAGTCTGCAAAAGGGGCTTACCTCACCGATGTTGATGATAATGTGTACATCGATTATATCAATTCGTGGGGACCTGCCATTTTGGGGCACACTCATCCTGAGGTTTTAGAAGCAATTCAAAAGCAGGCAGAAAGCGGATTTTCATTTGGTACACCCACCGAACTGGAAACTGAAATTGCGAAACTGATTGTGGAACATGTTCCGAATGTGGATCAGGTAAGAATGGTTTCTTCGGGGACGGAAGCGTGCATGAGCGCGATTCGGTTGGCACGTGGATATACAGGACGCGACAAGTTCATTAAGTTTGAAGGTTGTTATCATGGCCATTCCGATTCTTTCCTCATCAAAGCGGGAAGTGGTGCGGCAACTTTCGGCAACCCGAGCTCACCCGGCGTTACGGCCGGAACAGCGAAAGATACTTTGCTCGCAAGATACAATGATATTGAGCAGGTTGAAGATCTCTTTACACATAATGATGGACAAATTGCTGCCGTTATCGTAGAACCTGTTGCGGGAAATATGGGCTGTGTTTTACCGGAGAATAATTTCCTTCAAAAACTGCGAGCACTTTGTGATAAGCATGGCGCAGTTCTTATTCTTGATGAGGTGATGACTGGTTTTCGTTTGGCTTTTGGCGGCGCCCAGGAGTTGTTCAATGTGAAGGCCGATTTGGTAACTTATGGCAAAGTGATTGGTGGTGGTTTGCCGGTGGGTGCTTTTGGTGGCAGAAAAGAAATTATGAATTGCCTTGCACCTCGTGGCGCAGTTTATCAGGCAGGAACGCTTAGCGGCAATCCGTTGGCGATGCGTGCCGGCTTATCGACTTTGGAGCTGATTCGGAAAGACCCCAACTTTTATCAGAATATCAATAAAACTACAGAAACCCTGGATTTTGAAATTGCTAAAATCCTTAACGAGAAAAATATAGAGCATCGCATTAACCGAAAAGGTTCTATGATGAGTATCTTTTTCCACACCAATTCTGTTTCCAATTTTGATGAAGCAGCGATGGCTAACCATTCCTTGTTCAACAACTTCTTCCATCAATTATTAGAAAAAGGTATTTATTTACCACCAAGTGGCTTCGAAACTTGGTTTATTTCTGATGCCATTAAAGACAAAGAAATTGACCAAACTTTGGAGGTGATTCGTCAATTCGAATATTCTTAACGTAAATGAAAAACGGCCACGCTCTCCTAAAGTGTTGCCGTTTTTTTAACTGATATTCCAAATTATTCTTTGATGAATTTTTTGGTTAAGGTTTGTTCATCGGTCTGGATCACCATGACGTAATTGCCCTTGGCAAGGCCTGAGACATCCATCTTATCGGCCGTCCTGTTTTTTTCGCTCACCATTTTCCCAGAACTGTCGTATAAAGAAACACGCTTAATTTTGTGGACAGGAATTCCCTGGATAGTCAGCGTTTCTTTTGCAGGATTGGGATAAATCTCCACCTTCGAAGTTTCAATATTTTCACTGCTTAAGAGCCCGTACGTAAATTCATGAGTCACGGTTTTTCCCTGATAGGTGGCTCTAAATTTCCATGTTCCGGTCATGTTGAAATACGCGGATGTGAAAGTCCAATACCAATATGAAGCGGCATAAAATACATTGGCTGATGCGGTAGTGGTATAAGCCACTGTGTTATTAGGTCTCACCAATTGAACCTGAACGGTAGTGGACGGCTGCTGATCGGCAAGATAAATGGCTGCAACAACCGAGTTGCCATTGCCAAAATCATTTTTAAGATTGGTGGTCTCTGTGGCGGGGCAGGTGTTAAAAACAGGCACTGCACTGTGGGTGAGAACCGCATTGATCTTGGGATCCTCATAAGGTTTTTGCTGCTGCCACCACGACTGATTTCCTGAAGGGAAATTATTGCAGGGTCCCTGATATGTTTCAACCAAATCAAAATTGGAATTGTACACCTCAAAATGCAAATGTGGACCCGTCGAGTTTCCGGAGCTTCCTACCACACCCAGGAATTCTCCTGCAGCCACAGCCGCTCCCACGGGTTTTGCGGTAAGCGAATTTTTCTTCATGTGTCCGTACCATGCGATACTTCCATCGGCGTGCTGCACATAAACGGCATTCCAGTTTCCACCAGACATGGAGCAACTCATATCAAAATTTCCGTCGGATTTATAAACAATAACGCCATCAGCAGCGGCAATAACTTCTGCCTGATTATTCTGAAACTGATACCACCCAAATGGCCATGTAAAAATATCGATACCGGCATGATTGTAGCCACCATCGGTGTCGTAAGTCCTTGTTCCGCAGTTCCAGTCTTTAATCTGATTTGGATAATTAGGATCATGATCCACATAATTGCTGATGCTCCACACGTTTTCGTACGGTGCGCTGTCTGCCTTTTTTACCGGCCAAATAAACTTGGGAGCTGCAGCATGTGAAGATATTTTGAGTAAACCTTTTTGTTGAAGTGCTGCCTGGCTTTGCTTGAGCTGATGCATTATTTGGGCACGCTGTATAGGCGTCATGCATTCTACGTGATCGGGATTAAACTTGTATTCGGCAAAGCCGGACTGAACTTCGTTTTGTGCAATTCCCGAAAATCCCCATAACATGAGGGAGGCGAAAAAGAGTTTTTTCATGATAATTAGTTTTGGTTTTGGTAAAAGTACAAAAAATTAAATGACGAATTAAATATCAGGGTTTTGCACGTTGATATTGCAATGGGAAGAAACACTCTTCTTTCTGTGCAAATGAACTTTGTACCGCCAGATAGGGATTTCTTAGCATTTCCCGAGCTACAAAAATAAGATCTGCATCACCATTATTTAAAATGGCTTCTGCCTGTTCTGCAGTTTTAATAAGCCCCACTGCACCCGTTGGGATTTGTGCTTTTCTTTTAATTGATGCAGAGAGCGGAACTTGGTAGCCATCGAATATGCTTATTTTTGCGCCCTGAATATTTCCGCCACTCGAAACGTCGATTAAATCAACGTTTTTTGTTGTTAGAATCTGAGCAAGTTGAGTGCTGTCTTCAATATCCCAACCGTTCTCGGCGTATTCAGTACCCGATATTCGAACAAAAAGTGGGTGTTCTTCATCAAGAACTTCGTTGACAGCATCAACAATTTCGATAAGAAACCGAATCCTGTTTTCGAAATTACCACCATATTCATCACTTCTTATGTTGGACAAAGGAGATAGAAATTGATGAATGAGGTAGCCGTGAGCGGCGTGAATTTCTATTACGTCAAAGCCGGCATCCAGCGCTTTTATCGCTGCTTCCCGAAAATGATTGACCAGCAATTTTATTTCATCTCCGGATAATTCATGAGGAATTCTTTCGCCTTCTGCATACGGGATGGGAGATGGCGCCACGGTTTCCCAACCTTCATTGATGGGGATTTGTCTGCCATTCCATGTCGATCCTTTTCTGCCTGCATGTGCTAGCTGAATTCCGATTTTACTTTCGGTATTGCTATGAACGAATTTTACAATTCTTGATAAAGCGTCGCGCTGTTCATCGTTCCAAATTCCCATGCAGTGATGGGTAATTCTACCTTCGGGCACCACACCGGTTGCTTCCACCATAATTAATCCTGTGCCACCTTCGGCACGAGTGGTATAATGAACAAAGTGAAAATCGTTGGCCACGCCATTTTCGCAAGAATACATGCACATGGGCGACATCACCCAGCGGTTTTTAAGTTCTAGATTTCTAAACTTAATAGTAGAGTAGAGCATAGTTTTACGCATAAAAAGTTGAAAAAAGTTTATTGCCCTTAAAGGTACTGAAATTGGAAATGTAGCGTTACGCGATTATTTGGGAAGCAAAATTAATCTCAAGTCATTAATCAACAGTGGTAGAAGCTAATTTTTACCTATCTTTACTACCCGATTTTTTACAATGGAAAAAGAATTTAAAATCACCTTTGAAGCCATCAGTAATTACGATGCACTGGATGCGACTGAAAAAAAACTTTTTGATGCTGCCAGAAAAATCCGTGAAAGCGCCTATGCGGTATATTCTAATTTTACAGTAGGTTGCGCGTTGCTGTTGGAAAATGGCGAAATCGTTACCGGGAGTAATCAGGAAAACGCGGCGTATCCTTCAGGTTTATGCGCGGAAAGAACAACCATTTTCTGGACCTCGGCCAACTTTCCGGGGGTTAAGATCAAGAAGCTTTTTGTGATTGGTGCCCCAAGGGAAGCTATTACCAGCTCGCCCATTCCGCCGTGTGGAGCTTGCCGACAGTCGATTATGGAATATGAATCAAAGCAGCGGGACGAAATTGAAATTTATTTTGCTTCGCTGGATGGTGATATCTATAAAACCAAATCGATTCGCGATCTTTTGCCATTTTCATTTGATTCTTCTTACCTTTAAACCTAATTTTTGCAACCATCATGAGAATTGCCGCCATTGATATTGGAAGTAATGCCGCCCGGCTTTTGATTAATGAAGTGACCGAACCTAAAAAGGGAAAACCCGAATTTACCAAGCTTAACCTGCTGCGAATTCCGCTTCGGTTAGGAATGGATGTATTCGTAAACGGAACAATTGGTGCTGAGCGTGAAAAAATGGTATTGGATTCGATGAAAATTTTCTCGGATCTGATGCGAATTTATGACGTAAAACATTACCGTGCCTGTGCAACCAGTGCAATGCGTGATGCCAAAAATGGGCAAAAAATTATTAAAGATGTGCAACAAAGTTGCGGCATCACCATCGAGATCATCTCTGGTGACGAAGAGGCAACCCTTATTTACGAGAATCACGTAGCCGAAGGTCTTGATAAAAACTTTGCTTATTTGTATGTGGATGTTGGTGGCGGCTCTACTGAACTTACCTTCTACGAAAACGGAAAAATGAAGTATGAAAAATCCTTCAACATTGGTACTATCCGTTTGTTGAATAATTTGGTAACCGACGATCAATGGAAGGAAATGAAAGAAGAAATCCGTAAAAATATCAACAGCAAAAAATCCATTGTGGCCATTGGTTCTGGCGGTAATATCAACAAAATTTTCTCCATGAGCAAGTCAAAAGACGGTAGTCCGCTGTTTTTATCGAAGCTCAAAACGCTTTATAAAGACATGTCGACCTTTTCGGTGAAAGAAAGAATGGTAAAATACAATCTTCGGGAAGACCGAGCGGATGTTTTGGTACCTGCGCTGGAAATCTTTAATAAAGTAATGACCTGGAGCGATATTAACAAAATCTACGTCCCTAAAATTTCAGTGGCCGATGGCCTGATTCACAGTATTTACAATGGTTTAAAAAAATCCTGATTCATACCATTGATGATGGAGAAGTGGGCTAAAACACTTCTAACAGTTTCTCCGTTAAAAAAAATCTATTTCCCAATATCCTGATGAAGCACCTAAAAGGCGTGCTTTTCTTTGGCTTTACTTGTTTTCCGATTTTATTAATGGTATTTTTGCACTATTAATTAAGGTGTTCCGATGGAATTTTTCCGGAGGAATGAAAATGGGAATCAGGTGAAATACCTGAGCTGTACCCGCAACTGTAAGCTGAGAAAGAGGTATCTATCTTTTGCCACTGAGTAATAGTACTTGGGAAGGCGATACCGAAAAGCGAGCCAGGAGACCTGCCTTATGTGTACTGCAATCAATACCTTCGGGAAAAAGGGTAGAAATGTGTTTCTGGTTTTCATCAGATTATTTTGTGTTGGGTTCAGCTTTTTGTAGCGCGACCGTTTTTACCGTTGGTGATGCAGTTTTTGTACGAAGAATTAATTAAAATCTATACGTTATGAAAAAACTGTTATTCCTTTTGGTAGCTGGCAATTTCTGTTTCGCGCAGAACGTGGTGTTTGGCGACAACAATTTCAAACTATCGCTTATTAAAACCTACCCATCTCTAGATGCCAATAAGGACAATGAAATTTCGGTAGAAGAAGCCAAAACGCTCACATCGATCAGAAGTTTGTCTTTGTATAATTATACCAAAATTAAGTCGATTGACGGTATTGAAGCTTTTACAAACATTACTGAGCTTGATGTGAAGCAGAATCAAATCAAAACCGTTGACTTATCACAGAATACTAAAATTAAATCGCTGAATATGCGGGAAAACCTATTGGAGGGCGAACTGGATATTTCAATGCTTACATTGGCAACAACGGTAGAGCTCAACACCAACCAGCTCACTTCCCTGAAAATTCCGGCTTCAGGAAAAATTCAGTTTTTGTACGTTAACGATAATTTGTTGACGAGCATAGATCTGTCGGGACAACCTGATCTTAAACGTCCTTATTTTGTGCGCAACAATATCACAACTATAGATTTTTCCCACAACCCGAATATCGACAGGATCAATATGGATGGTAATGCACTTACAGCAGTAGATTTGTCGGGACTAACCAAGCTGACATGGGCTTCTTTCGTGGAGAATAATCTTTCGCAAATGACCTTTCAGAATAATCCGCTACTGAAATCGCTGCTCCTGCAGAAAAACAATCTTACCACACTCAATTTTCAGGATGGGCTTCCCAATACCCTCACTTTAATCAACCTTACAGATAATAGCTCGTTTCAGAAAATTGTAAAAGACAGTACCGACACAATTTCGGGAGTAACGCCAACTACTGTCGTTATTGAGAATGGGTCACCACTTTCTGCAGCGTCTTTTTCTCGCGACGAAGTGAAAGTTTTCCCGAATCCATTTGCGGAGCAACTCTCTTTCAGCCAGGCGGTGTCGAATGTTGTAATTTATGACCTTGCGGGCAGAAAAATTTTTGCGGAAGCTGCAAGCAACAAAAGTATAATGCTGAATTTTCTGAAACCAGGGCAATACCTCATTCGCTATGAACTGAATGGGGCAAAATTCTCGAAAATGATCACAAAAAAGTAATGATGGTGGGGAAGCAGTGGATTGCTGCCTTCCCATTTTTTTATTCTCAGCCAGATTTTATCTGGAACCAAGCTCGATAACTTCGAGCTTTTCTATTTGATCGCCGTTAATTTCAAAACGCATCATGGTTCGCATTTTGTGCCATCCCTGCTTTCCTGCAGCACCAGGATTCAGATGAAGCAATTCGTTTTTCTGGTCGTACATTGCTTTTAAAATATGAGAATGTCCGGAGATAAAGAGTTTCGGAGCTTTTTCGGCAATTTCTTTCTTAGCTAACGCCGAATATCTTTCAGGATATCCTCCGATGTGAATCATGAGTACTTTCACATTTTCGCAGGTGAAACTCAAAACTTCGGGGAAAATTTTTCGGATGCCTTCACCGTCGATGTTGCCATACACTCCTCGCAAGGTTCCGACTCTTTCCAATGCTTCCACAACTTCCAGATTGCCAAAATCGCCGCAGTGCCAAATTTCATCTGCTTTTTTGGCGTAGTCAAGAATTCGGTCATCTAGGTAAGAATGGGTATCGGATAGCAGTAGAATTTTCATCAGACGAAGATAAAGAATAAAGCCAAATGGCATTCTAAAACAATGCGTTCAATTCCCAAATATTTTCCCGAAATTTGCCGCAATGCGATATTGTATTGAATTTTCTTATCTAGGTAAAAACTATTTTGGTTATCAGATTCAGCCGAGGGAAATTACCGTTCAGCAGGAGTTGGAAACCGCACTTTCGACGATTCTTCGCGAAACCATTAAAACCACGGGCGCCGGCAGGACAGATACCGGTGTTCATGCCAAAAAAATGTTTGCTCATTTCGATACTGAAAAAATATTGAGTGATAATCTTGCCCATCAACTCAACAGTTTTTTGCCACCCGACATTGCGGTGAAGAGAATTTTTAGCGTTGCAGCGGATTTTCATGCAAGATTTGATGCTACTTTTCGCACGTACGAGTATTTCATTTCACTTGAGAAAAATCCTTTTACGCAAGATTCCGCCTGGTCGATCTGGAAAAGAAAATTGGATGTAGAGAAAATGAACAAAGCATGCAAGATTCTTTTGGAATACGGGGATTTCACCAGTTTTGCTAAACTCCACGCCGATAATAAAACCAATATCTGCAAAATTTATAAAGCAGGATGGGAGCAAAAAGGTAGCGAACTTAAATTCACTATTTCTGCAGACCGATTCCTTCGGAATATGGTGCGTGCAATTGTGGGAACCATGGTGGAAATTGGCAATGGGAAAATTCAACCCGATGATTTGCATACTATTATAGAATCTCGGAACCGGAACGTTGCTGGAACTTCCGCACCTGCACAAGGATTATTTTTGGTTGATGTGGGCTACGAGTCTCTGGAAATGGAGGAGTAAGTCTTGATTGGGTAACCAATATCTATTTTCAGTATAAAGTAGCACTTATTATTAAGGTTGCAGGAATTTGTAAGAGTTTCAACACAAAGAAGCGGATCTTAATGTGGCTATTGAGCCATTTTGCACTCCAACTTTTTACGTATTTTTGCACCGTTTGCAAGAGAAAAAATGAAAAAACAATCCACCTGGGAAATTATTAAGCGGCTTTTCGTGATCGGTATGAAGTTCCGCTCATGGTTTATCTTCACGCTCATTATTTCTGTGTTGCTGTCGATTATTTCAACCTACCGGCCGTACCTCACCATGCAAATTGTAGATACAGATATTATTCAGCTGAAAGATAAACATCTGATGATGAAGCATATTTACATTTTGGTGGCATTGGTTTTTGGAGAAACACTTTTGAATTTTTTTCTAGTTTACTTTTCCAACTTTATTTCTCAGAATGTTATTCGCGATATACGTGAACGTCTTTATCATAAACTCATTTATTTTAGAACTTCTTTTTTCGACAAAACGGCCATTGGCCAGTTGGTAACTCGTGCGGTGGGCGATGTGGAAACCATTGCTACAGTATATACCGACGGATTCTTGATGGTTTTTGGCGATATTCTCAGAATTATCTTTGTGCTTTTTATGATGTTTCAGGTCGATGTGCATCTAAGTTATATATCGTTAGCGATTCTTCCTTTGATGATCATTATTACCAGATTCTTTCAAAAACGTTTGAAGAAAGCGTTTGGCGATGAACGTACTTGGACGGCCAATCAGAATTCATTTGTCCAGGAACGGCTTTCCGGAATGACGCTCGTTCAGGTATTCAACCGTCAGAAAGCAGAGTTTGAGAAATTCGATAAAATCAATATCACTCTTAAAGGCGCTTTGTTGAGAACTGTTTTTATTTTCTCCTTATTTTTCCCTGTTGTTGAACTTATTTCGTCGCTATTTCTTGGCTTTATTCTACTTTATGGTGGCTTCATTACCATTAAAGCAGGAGCAGTCATTGCATTTATTCAGTACATCTCCATGTTGATAAGGCCGCTGCGGCAAATTGCAGATCGGTTCAATAACATTCAGCGTGGTATCGTGGGCGCAGAAAGGGTTTTAGGTGTGATGGATGAAGATTTTAATCTGCCCAATGATGGTAAGATTGTTAAAGATCATTTCGATGGCAAAATTGAGTTTCGAGATGTACACTTTGCCTACGACGAAAAGCAAGAGGTATTAAAAGGTATCAGCTTTAAGGTAAATCCAGGCGAAACCGTCGCTATTGTAGGTGCAACTGGTGCCGGAAAATCAACAATCATCAGTTTGATTACTCGGCTTTATGACATTAACTCTGGCAGAATTTTGTTGGACGATGCAGATATTAAGGCCTATGAACTTCACAACCTGCGTAGTCATATTGGTGTTGTGTTGCAAGATGTATTTTTATTTAATGGTAGCATTTTCGAAAATCTCTCTTTCGGTGACGAAACCATTACCCTCGATAAAATTCGATCGGTGGGAAAAGCAATCGAGGTGGACGATTTTATTATGTCGCTTCCGGGTGGTTACGATTATGTGGTGCGTGAGCGTGGATCCTCCATTTCTTTAGGGCAAAGACAGTTGCTCTCATTCTTAAGAGCTTATCTTTCCGATCCTAAAATTTTAATATTGGACGAGGCCACTTCTTCTGTAGATCATGAAAGTGAAAAGCTTATTCAGCGCGCTACCGAAAAAATAACCAAGGGTCGTACATCGATTATTATTGCGCATCGCTTATCCACCATCGAAAAAGCCGATAAAATTATCGTCATGGATCATGGCAAAATAGTAGAGGAGGGTAAACACATGGAACTGCTGCATCAAAACGGATATTACTCCACCCTTTACAAAGCCCAACTTCGGAAAGACGTGCAAGAATCCGAGTAGGAGAGAAGTGTAGAATTCTGAAGATCGTTTTTAGTTACCTACCACAGTTTTTGTTGTTACAAATTCTTTCAATGCAAGCAGTGACAACTCGATGCCATAGCCGGACGCTTTGGTTCCGCCAAATGGTAGTCTTGGATCTGAACTCGATTCTTTATTAATGCTTACCGTCCCCGATTCCAATTCATTGATAAAGAACTGTTGTCTTTTCTTGCTCTTCGTCCATACCGAATTCGATAAACCGAAAGGAATATCGTTGGCCATTGTAAGCGCTTCCTGATCATCTTTTGCAAGCAGCACCATCCCGAGCGGACCAAAAACTTCCTCTTTCAGGAGGGGATTTCCTTTTTTTACTTTGATAAGTCCGGGCATAAATGCGGTTTCCGATAATCTTTCAAGAGGAACAACAACTTCTGCACCGGCTTTTAATGCTTTTTCGTATTGCTGCTGCAGTTCATCGGCCAAATCAGGTCTTGCCATACCTGAAATTTTGGTCGCTTTATCTAACGGTTTACCTGGAACAAATTTTTTAAACTCGTCAATAAAAATCGGTAGAAAATCCTTCTCTACATTTTTCTGAATAATAAAACGTTTACCGGCATTGCACGCTTGCCCACAATTTTGTAATCTAGCTTTGGCACCGCTTTCTGCCGCCTTAGCAAAGTCTGCATCATCCAATATGATAAAAGCATCGCTTCCTCCCAATTCCAATAAAGACTTTTTGATGTTTTTTCCAGCAGTAGCGGCAACTTCAGCTCCGGCTTTTTCACTTCCTGTTAAGCTGACCCCTTTTACAATGGGGTTTTCTAATACCGTAGTCACTTCCTGATGACCAATTGCTAAGTTCTGAAAAACGCCTTTAGGAAAACCGGCCTCCAAAAACAGCTTTTCAATCCTTCTTCCGCTACCAAAACAGATCGATGCGTGTTTCAACACCACCGTGTTGCCTGCCAGAATCGCGGGAACTGCAAATCGTAGCACTTGCCAGAAAGGGAAGTTCCACGGCATAACACCTAAGATAACACCCTTCGGTACATAATGAACTTCTGATATTCTAAACTCAGTTTCTATTTTTTCATCCTTTAAAATATTTTCTGCTTCTCCATAAAAACGGCACATCCATGCGCACTTTTCAACTTCGGCAATGGATTGCGATATCGGTTTGTTCATTTCCCGCGTAATAATCATTCCCAATGCTTCTGCTTCATCATGGAGAAGGGATGCTAAATTATTAACCAGTTTCTGCCTTTGGTTGAAAGAAACTTTTCGCCAACTATCAAAAGTTTTATCCGCGATATTCAGTTTGTTTTGTACATTCATTTTCAATGAGAGATTTAAAAGTGCTTTCTGTCTGTCTTTTTTAAAGTGCTGCAATGTTCTGCGGGAAACAAATATATCAAAAACAGTGCTAATGACCATTTGCTGTATCTAATAAATTCGCTGAATAAACACCTATATTCATTTGCCAGTCTTATAAATTTACTTAATTTTGAGCAAAATAAAACAAGATAAAAATGAATACACCATCAGAATTGAAGTACACCAAAGACCACGAGTGGATCAGGATCGAAGGCAATACCGCAACCATTGGTATTACCGATTTTGCCCAAGGGGAATTGGGAGATATTGTTTTCGTAGATGTGGATACTGTGGATGACGAACTTTCTGCGGGCGATGTTTTCGGAAGCGTAGAAGCTGTAAAAACTGTATCCGATCTTTTCTTGCCAATTTCCGGTACCGTCACTGAGTTCAATTCCGCTTTGGAAGATGAGCCCGAACTGCTGAATACCGATCCTTATGGAAAAGGATGGATCATCAAGCTTACGGTTGCGGACGATGCAGATCAGTCCGAATTACTTACTGCAGAGCAATACCAGGACTCTCTTGGATAAGATTTCAAAAACTTTCGCTAAGATTTTGCCCATTTATTGGGCATTTCTTACTTATATGCTTCTCAAACCAGGAGTCGAGAATATGGAGTATCCCTTCATGTTCAACGGGATAGATAAAGTACTGCACCTTTGTATATTTACGCTGCTGGGATTTTCATTCATGTGCGCCTTCCCCAAAATCAAATTCCTCACCTTCATCCAGATAATGCTTATTTACGGAATGGCGACAGAAATTCTTCAGGATGAAATGGAACTGGGCAGGTCTCTCGAGGGGTTAGACTTGGTTGCTGACACTATAGGCGTACTGGTGGGCTATTTTGTTTTCGTAAAGGCCAAATCCTGGTAACCAATTTTCATTTTTTGGGCGGTTCCCTCGCCCTCACTTACCTTTTGCCATAATTTTTTGCAGCCGCGCGGGTCGGGCTATCCGTTGCAATTCCTCGTCCCGAAGGTTCGGGCCTGCGGGATTTTCACTTCTATCCCTACCGCAATTTACGTTGTTTCACTCAATGTGGAAAACTTTATGAGCTTCATAGATTAATATAGATCAGCAAATTATAGAGATACTTTTACACATTGTCGATTTTTATTTCAAACCCGTTTGGAACATATACCCGAAATGCTATACTTTTGCACTCACCTTTTCAACAGGAGGTAGCGCAGAAGAAAAAACTAAATAAATGTCTTTTAAGAATAGAATAAAAAATTTTTAAAAAATTTATTTGCACAATAAAAAATAGTTTATATCTTTGCAATCCCAATTCGAGAGGATAAAGGGAGCGCAGGAGTAGGACGGGATATTTAAGATTTTGATTAGTTTTTTTGCTGAATAGAATGCAGTGAATA